>Ga0302253_1000024_pt1 | contig 231048 bp, 200 predicted proteins | sample AAG_RA_Trp_MG_FD_193537 | JGI IMG/M metagenome (GOLD analysis project Ga0302253, IMG submission 193537) | Enriched activated sludge microbial communities from anaerobic digester in WTTP, New Holstein, Wisconsin, United States - AAG_RA_Trp | ecosystem: Engineered > Bioreactor > Anaerobic >... | reverse complement strand
TCCATTTATGATGAACTATACTCTATATACAAGACTCTACATGATAATTTTGGTCGGCAAGAAACAAATGCTGATATATCTTCAGTAATGAAATCACTTATTTCTATTCGGGAAAGAACTTAACAACTTTTGGTTGTTTCATGTGTTATACATAAAATTTGGCATTACATAAAACATTATAATCAAATGGCAGGGAAGCCTTTTTTGCAATAAAAATAACTATCCCTGCCATCGCAACCTATTTTTGCTTACATCGCAAGATACTTTTCAACATTTTCCTTTGTGACGATTCCCAGATCGACGGGGATCAAGGCGGGCAGCTTCTGTCCATCGAGGAACTTGGCGGCAGCTTCTACGGCAGTGTATGCCTGGAGCCAGAAATTCTTGAATACAGTGACATTAAGTTTCCCTTCCTTGATCGAGGCCATGGCATCCTTGTTGCCGTCAATTCCGCCGATAAAGATCTTGCCGAGCTTTCCAACCTCTTCGACGGCTTTTACAGCGCCCAAGGCCATCTCGTCGTTGCAGGAGAAGATGATTTTCAGGTTAGGATAGGTGATCAACATATCCTGAGTGACCTTGTAGCCGGTGGCTCTGTCGAACTTAGCTTCCTTTTTGTCCACTAACTTGATATTCGGGTACTTGGCAAAGGTATCCTCAGCGCCCTTAGTCAGGTCGATCGTCACCTGGCCGCCCGACGGACCCTGGAGAATGATAGCCTCGCCGGAACCGTTAGCCAGGCGCGCCAGCTCAGTGGCGCATAGGGTCGCGCAGGTGATGTTGTCGGCAACCACGAAGGTTTCGCTGTTCGCCCTGCCGCTCTCGTTATTGATCTTTGTGTTGAGGTTGATCACGGGGATCTTCGCCTTGTTCAACTCGGTAACCGCGGGAACGATTCCCTTCGAATCCGCTGGGGTGAGAATCAGGATGTCCTTGCGTTTCGCGATCGCCTGCTGTACCAGCTGAATCTGCTCATCGTTGTTGTTCGAAACGATAGGCGCGACGACTTCGATCTGCATCCCGAAATCTTTTGCCGCAGCCTTGGCTCCTTCCGCCGCCTGTATCCATACAGGGTTCGTCAAGTCCTTCAGTATCAAAGTCGCCTTTTTGCCGACGGCTCCGGGATAGGGGGCTGCAGAAACTCCGAAGACAGAGATTGAAAAAAGAACCACCAGGAAAACTACGAAGGCTTTTTTCATTTTCCTTCCTCCTTTAAACTTTATCCTTCTCATGCGAATGCATGCACGGGATTCTTATAGTTGGAGATAGTTCGCATATCTCTGCTTAGCCATTTCTAGCAAGGCTGAAACCACTATGACCAATCCAAAAACCGCGTCCTGCCACAAGGTAGACACCTTGAGCACGTTGAGGCAGTTCATTAGAAACACCATGATGAGCACGCCGATGACAGTATTACCCACCCCGCCTTTTCCCCCCTGTAGCGATGTTCCTCCGATGAGGGTAGCCGCCAGGGCTTGAAGGCCGAAATTCTTACCGAGAAAGGCCTCCGCGCAATCCAGCCTGGCTACGTAGAGCAATCCCGAGGTCGAAGCCAATACGCCTGAAATCATATAGACAACTACGATTACGAGGTCCGTATTTACCCCCGTCAAACGCGAGACTTTGATATTCGCGCCGGTGGAGTAGACATTTCTTCCGAATACGGTCTTCTGGAATACGAACATGAGAATCGCGAGTATGGCGAGGGCGATATACACCAGATTGGATATTCCCAAAAAGCTGCCATCGGCGATGATCTTAAAATCACTGCTGAAATGATAAATCATGGCGCCGCCCATCATGATATACACGGCGCCTCGTATCACCCAGTCCATACCGTAGGTCGCGATGAAGGGATTGACCTTGGCCTTTGTTATCAGCAGCCCATTCAACAGGCCCAACCCAGCGCCTATGAGCAAGCACGCGGCGATTCCGATAAAAATCTGATCCTTAATGATCAGGAAGGCCGCGGCGCAGGTGGAGAACGCAGCGATTGATCCGAGCGAAAGATCCAGCCCGCCGGTTATCACCGCCAATGTCATTCCGAAGCTGTAAATCATGACAAAAGGAGCCTGGATCATGATCATGTTTTTTATATTTTGAAGCGGATCCTGAGTGACGCTGCTCGACACGGCGAGGATGGCAAGAAGAAGGATGATTTTATAGTAGTTCAACGCGAAGCCGACGATCCTTTTCATAGCCCTACCCTTCTCTTTTCTTCCGCCTTTCTGCGTTCGTTGATGGACACGTCACCCACGATCGCTATGAGGATCGCCAGCCCTATGAGCGCATACTGCCAAGCGGGAGTGAATCCGAGCATGCTTAAACCGTTTTTAAGAATGGCGAGGAACATCGCCCCGATAAGCGTACCCAGCAATCCGCCTTTACCGCCTTCGAACGGGGTGCCTCCTATCAATACCGTAGCTATCACGCTGAACTCGTAACCGTCGCCGATCGTCGCGTTGCCGCTGTTAGCCTTTCCCGCCATGAATATTCCGCCGACTGCGGCCAGAACGCCAGCTATCACATAAGTCACCAGATAGACGTTAGCTGTCTTGATTCCCGATAAACGCGCAACCTGCTCGGATCCGCCTATCGAATAAATCTTGTATCCGAATTTCGTTTTTGTGGACAGGAAAAACATTATTATCAAGAGGATCGCAGAAAACCAAACGATAAAGAAAAGGCCAAATATCTTGCCGGTGCCGATGAACAGCAAAACATCGCTGTCGCTACTTATTATGTCACCATTGCAGGCCACGAGCGCCAGTCCTTTAGCTATGCTCATCGTAGCGAAGGTCGCGACAAAGTGGTTAAGATTCAGTACTCCGACCAGATACCCGTTCAAGAGACCTATGATCGCGCCTGCCAGAAGACCTCCGAGCAGGGCGAAGACTATGTTGATCCCATAGGACAGCAACAGGGTCGTAACTATCGAGGCCAGCGACATGACCGATCCGGCGGACATGTCGATTTTTCCCAAAAGGATGACCAGTGTCATACCGGAAGCGACCACCATCAAAATTAGAAGATCCTTCAGCACATTATGAAGATTGTACCAGCCGAAAAATCCCTCGGCGGCGAAGGACATAAAAACAAACAGAACCGCTACACCCGCCAGGAGACCGGTAATTTCTCTGTATCTTGAGTATTTGTTGCTCTTCAAGATAAGCCTCTCATAAATTCACACGCAGGCCGCAAGGATTTTTTCCTGCGTCGCTTCGGTTCTGGAAAATTCCGCCGTCACCATGCCATCCTTGATCGTATAAATCCGATCACACATGCCGATCAATTCCGGCAAATCCGAAGAGATCATCAATATCGCCTTCCCTCTTTCGACCAATTCGCTCATGATCCCGTAAATTTCCGCCTTAGCGCCGACATCTATTCCTCTGGTGGGTTCGTCAAAAATCAGGATCTCGCAATCCGCGCAAACCCATTTGGCGATTACAACCTTTTGCTGATTACCCCCGCTCAGCAACTTCACGAGTTTGTTCACCGAAGGCGCTCGTATGCCCAATTCTTCCATGTATTTTTTGGCCACCGACAGCTCGGTCTTTCTGGATATGACGGCGGACTTGAAAAGCCTCGGCAATACCGCGTGGACGATATTATGCCGGATGGGCATTTCCATGATCGCACCTTCTTCCTTCCTGTCTTCGGGAACCAAGCCTATCCTGAGTCTGGTCGCCTTTTGGGTGCTCATCCTTTGGTATTTCTTCCCGTAGATATAAACCGAGCCTTTTTCTATCGCATCTTCGCCGAAAATAGTCTTAGCTATCTCCGTCCTTCCGGCTCCGACCAAGCCGGAAAGCCCGACGATTTCTCCCCGGTGCAAACTGATGTTAACATTGGAAAAACGCTTAGCGCCAAGATTTTCGGTCCTCAGTACTTCTTCGCCGTGCAGATGATATTGCCTTTCATACTGGTCTTTTATTTCCCTCCCCACCATCATGCGGATGATCTGATCGATGCTGGCATTTTCTATGCTCAAATCCCCCACCACCCTCCCGTCCCTGAGGACGGTTAGGGTATCGGCGATCTGCTTGATCTCTTCCAGTCTATGGGAGATGTAAATTATCGATACCCCCTCGGACCTTAATTTTTTGATTATTTCAAATAGCTTTACGGTCTCCTTGCGCGTCAAGGTGGCGGTCGGTTCGTCCATGATCAGCACTTTCGATTTGAAGCATAGAGCCTTCGCCACTTCGACCATCTGCTGCTGAGCGATTCCCAGGTTATAGACAAGGGTGCGGGGATCGATATCGAGTTCCAGGTAATCCAGCAATTCCTTGCTTTTTTTGCAGATGAGGTCATGATCGATTATTTTCAGGAAATTTGACTTTATGGGTTCCCGGCCGAGAAATATGTTCTGCCCGATCGTCCTGTGGGGCAGAAGATTGAACTCTTGATGAATGATGCCGATACCAACATTGAGAGCTTTTTGGACGTTGTTGATCTGAACAGGCTCCCCTTCGAAAAATAACTCGCCTTTATCCTTCCTGTACACGCCGGATATGATTTTCATCAACGTAGACTTGCCAGCGCCATTCTCGCCGACGATTACATGAACCTCCCCTTTTTTTATGCTCATGTTAATATCTTCGAGAACCGGAACTCCCGAGAAACTTTTACAAATATTCCGAATCTCTAAAATGGTATCGGTCAAGATCCTTATCCCCCGGAATTCCAAACCTGCATGCCTGGCCGAAACCAGCATGCGTCAAAGGCCATGAAGCGTTTAAGCAAACGACAGGAATCATCAGCATTTCTGAAGCCACATTCCCCCGCACAGCCGATGTTAATACTCTAACATCGTTATCATCAGCCGTCAACATTTTATTATAATTGCTGGTGGCTTTTTACCATGGGCGCGGAAATGCATAATGTCTTCGTTATATAAAGTAGGTGGGAAGGATTAAGGCCAAGGCAATAGCTTAAACGACGATCAGCTTGATTCCTTTGTCCAATATCATTTTTTCATGCTCTTCTTTGATATCGCCATCGGTGATTATTATGTCCATCTCCGTAAGATCGGCATACTTCGCATACCAGGCCTTGCCGAATTTGGATGAGTCCACAAGAAGAATTTTCTGTTCGCTCACGCTCAACGCCGCCCTTTTTACGTTGATTTCGTAGGGTTCAGCCGTAGTGATTCCCACCGTATCGGTCACGCCCCGGGCAGCCATAAACGCTTTGTTGATTTGTGTTTTTTTAATTAAGGAAGCGCCTTCTTCGCTTTCGAACATTTTCGTGTTTCTGTGGTAATAGCCTCCGCATATCACCACGTTCAAAGATTCCCTTTCGCATACGCTATTGATTATATTCAGCGCGTAGCAATAGACCGTATGGTCTCTTCCCTCCGGGATATACTCGACTATGCCGCTTGTTGTCGAACCTGTATCGATGAGAATCACATCATGGGCTTCGATCAAGGAAGCGGCTTTCTGGGCTATCCTCTTCTTGATTTCTGTTTTTCGAATCAATTCGGCGTCGATCCGATAATGACCTTTTACGGGGGGCTCAATTTCCGTATTCAAGGACACCCCGCCGTAAAAGGTCTTAACCTTGCCGGCTTTCGCCAGCAAGGCAATATCGCGCCGTATGGTCATTTCGGAGACATGCAGTTCCTGGGCCAATTGTTTTATCGTGAGAAAACGATTCTTTTCCAAGAAGCCCAACAATTGATCTCGTCTTTCCATCGTCCACCTAACCAGGGTTCAGCATGCATTTGGGACATTGAAACATTTTATGATAGATCTTTTACCAAATATTTACCAAACTTTCAATAAGGCTCCAGCTTACCGGCCAACTGCTGATTCAGATCGAAAATTTTCTCCAAGGTTTCCACGTCGCCTGAACCGTCGATTTTGGGGGATATCTTGTACGCGTTCTTAAGACGCTCGTTCCACTTAGGACAAGTCTCATTGGCTCCCCATAGTTTGTATACTTTGTTGATATCTTCGCATTCGTAAAAAAGAATCGAAAAGTTTTTATACCGATAAATCACCAATTCATCGGCGCCGGCATCCTTGAGGCCCTTGAGCGTTTCGGGCCAGGGATTCTTATGCAGCGCGACATAATCTTCCATTTGGTCTTCGTTGATCTCTATGACAAAACAATACCGTTTCTTCATACCTCTCCCCCTCATGATGACGAAGTCACTAAAAACGCCCTACTTGAACAGCGCTTCCCTTACCACCGCAGTAATCTTGCATGGATCGCCCTCTTCTATTAACGCTCCTAGGCGCTCGAATCCGATCCTATCGACCGCTTCGTCATACTTTTTCATGTTCAGCACGCTCTGCTTCGTCGCTTCATACTGGTCTTCGCGATAGGGGAAAATATCGACGGAAACAAATCCATCGTACTGGACTTTTCTAAGCGAATAGAACATCTCCAGGTATTCGGTCAAGCGGAGCGAGCCGACGATCATGTCGTCATCCCAGAGGTTGTAATTATCGTTGGCGTGCATCATAAACAACTTGCCGTAGCGCGCGGCGATCTCGATATTCTGCGCCACATTTTGCTGGGATTGGAAAACATGTCCCGTATCGATGGCAACGCCGACGTTCGGACGATCGACCTCCATGCACATCATCAGGGCTGTCATCGTAGTATCGACCAAGGATCTGTTCCTGGGTTCCCGGATCTTCCCTTCGAGGGTTAGCTTGATTTTAGGATTGTAGTCCGCCAGTTCCCTGACATTCTTGATCAGGTAGTCCCACTGTTTGGAGTAATTGGTCTGCAGCGGATAATCGAATCCGTCCTGGCCCAGCCAGAGGTCTACGCTCGGAGAGCCGACAAGCTTCGCGTTGAAATCGATATTCTGCTTGATCAATTTCATCGCGGCCTTGCGAATCTCCGGATCCGCAGCGGATATGGACCCCTTCTGCCATCTGCGCTCCCCGAACACGAGAGGGAGTACGGAGGAAGCTTCGAGACGCGATTTGGTGAGAATCTCGTTGACCGTATCGGGATCCGACAGCGGGCCGGTAGGCGCCTGATAGAGATCGGCGCCCTGAAGCACCTGCATTTTTTCAAGATTTTTTATGACATCGGGGAACTCAACCTTATCCAGCTCCGGATCCTTGTATCCGCACTTCATGAACCGATCATAGGTCTGTCCCAGCGAACCGATGATCGCACTGTATTTGATCTTGCTCATCCTCTTCCTCCTTACCGCATCGTTATGCCAAGAAATAGTTTAGCGCTTATAGCGAAAGATCGATCATGATTTTGACACCCTCACCCTTTCTGAGAATTTCGATAGCTTCCCCCGTCTTTTCCAAGGGAAGGGAGTGGGTGATCAGCGAACGCAGGTCCAGAATGCCGCTCTCGAGAATTTTCACCGCTTTCGGGAACGCGTCGTTGGCCAGCCAGGTTCCCAGGACGGAGACCTCGCGGTTCGTGATCTGATGTTGCTCTACGAGGGGCTTGGCTTTGGCGTTAAAGCCGAAAAGCAGCACGGAACCGCCTTTTCTCACCGCCTTCACTCCTTCCCATACCTGGGATCCGACGACATCGATCGCGAAATCGACGCCGATCCTGGTCTTCGCCGCGATCAGGCCAGTCAGATCCTCATGCAGAGGATCGACGACAAAATCGGCTCCACACTTCAATGCAAACTCCCTTCTGAGAGGCGAGGGTTCGGACACGATGATCGGCTTCGCTCCCCGGATTTTCATTATTTGGACGAATATCAGCCCTATGGGGCCTGCGCCGAACACGAGGACGCTATCGGCGGGATTCACCTGGATCCTGCTCGACGCATGGACCGCGCAGGCGAGCGGTTCGGCGAAAGCGGCGATCTGGGGGGGGACAGAATGAGAGATTTTATGCGCGACTTTCTCGGAAACCTTCACATATTCGGCGAACCCGCCGTTCGCGCCAATGCCCATGGGAATGATGTTCTCACAGAGATTTGGAAGATTGTGCTGACAGTATGCGCAGACTCCGCAATAGTCGTTAGGGTTCGTCACAACCCTATCGCCGACCTTAATGTTTTTCACGTCCGGGCCGACTGCCACGACCTTGCCCACCAACTCATGCCCCAGAATCGTTCCCGGATCCGCGATATACCCTGGAGGAACAGACATTATATGAACGTCGGTACCACATATCGAGCACATTTCGACTTGCACGAGAACGTCAGTTCCTTTCTCGACGATCGGCGTGTCGACTTCCTTTATATTCAGCACTCCATTGCCCTCGAACACCGCCGCACGCATTTTTTTCTTTATCATGGTCCCCTCCTCGTCACCTTATTTCATACCATGCCTGGTAGCATTAAGAGCAAAGCCTATCCAGACGGGATCTACCACCCAATATCGCGCCGCCGTGCCCGGCATATCGCCTCGGGCGGTATTTTGATGATACCACGGAACCACCGCTTGTCAATATTTATGTTTATACTTTACCTTTTAACATCACATGTTTAAACATATTAACATTTTTTCGTTGACGAAACACATTTTTAACACATATAATGAACATCACCGTGGTCCTACTCCTACGTAAGTCGATACAACATCACCAGGAATTTGGCCAAACGCTATGGAGGTTTTCACATGAATAGTCGGAAATACATCGAAGACACGACAATTAAAGGAAGAAAAGAAGAGATCGCGATAAAGGTCGATCGAATCAAAAGGCTCCTGGAGTCGGAAAAGCTGGATGCGCTCTATCTTACCAGGCAGGCGAACTTCTCCTGGATAACCGCCGGCTCGAGCAATCTCGTTACGATCTGCACCGAGGATGGAGTGGCTTCGATACTCGTCACGAAGGACGGAAAAAAATACGCACTCACCAATGCCGTCGAAGAGGCGAGGATGCGGGAGGAGCAGCTGCTCGAGGAGCTTGGTTTTGAAATAATTTCACAAGCCTGGTATGAAAACCGGAATGTGGAGTTTATCAAAAAAATCGTAGGGGACATGGGAAAGGTGGGTTCCGACATTCATTTCGACAGTACCCGCATGCTCCAGGACAAGATCAACCCGCTTCGCTATTCACTCACCCACAACGAGATCTGCCGTTATCAATACCTGGGCGACTATATGTCCGCCGCATTGGAAAAATATGTCGCCACGGTCAAGCCGGGGATGACCGAGTACGAGATTGCCGGAGGAGTCGCCGAGGCATTATGGCCCGAACAAATCGATCAGGTGCTCTTTCTGGTCGCCGCGGACGAACGGGTCCTGAAACACAGACACGCCATACCCACCATGAACAAACTGAAAAAACACCTGATGGTGTCGTGCAACGGACGATACAAGGGATTGATCACCACGACTACCCGCATGGTGTATTTCGGCACCCCCCCCAAGGGACTGCTCGACCAGTACACAAAGACCGCGCAGATAGAGTGCAGAATGATCAGCGCGACGAGACCTGGAGTCGACGACCTGGTTCCGCACCTGATCGGCAAAAAGGCCTATGAAGAATTTGGCTACGGAGACATGTATTACAAGCATCACCAGGGCGGTCCCCAGGGATATTACAACAGGGAGTATCTCGTTTCCGAACTGCGCCACGAAAAGGCGATGCCTAATCAGTGCTACTGCTATAATCCCGTAGTCTCCGGGACAAAGACGGAAGACGCTTTCATAGCCATGGAAGAAGGCCCGCTCTTTATTACAAAGCCTGTCAGCTTTCCGAAGCTGACCATAACCGAGGGGCCATATACGATGGAACGACCGGGACTGCTGGTACTCTGAAAATGCTCGCCTACGTGTACGGCAAGCAGAACAAACTTGCCCTCCTCGAAAAAAAGCCTCCAGCGCCGACTGAGGAGAGCGCGGTCATCAAAGTCGCAGCGACTTCCATTTGCGGTACAGACCTCAGGACCTATCGTTTCGGGAGCCCCAAGATCAAAGCTCCGAGGGTAATCGGCCACGAGGTCGTCGGAGAGATCGTCGCTATCGGAAAAGACGTTCGCGAGTTCTCGGTCGGCGAAAGGGTGCAGGTCGCCCCGGCGATCGGTTGCGGAAAATGCGCAGACTGCAGATCGGGCCATACGAATGTATGTGATTCCTTGGAAACGATCGGGTTCGACTACGACGGGACTTTCGCCGAATTCATGGAAATACCCCCGAGGGCGATAAAAATGGGCAACGTGAGCAAGTTGCCCGCCACCGTTCCTTCCGAGCAGGCAGTGCTCGCCGAACCCATAGCCTGCATTATCAACGCGCATCAATACTTGAAAATTTCCACAGGGGACGTGGTGGCGATATTTGGCTCCGGCTTCATCGGCTGCATGCACGCCGAGCTCGCCGCAATAGAAGGCGCCGAAAAGGTCATAATGATCGAAGTAAACCCCGCCAGGGCCGAAGCGGCGAAAAAAATCAACGACAGGCTGATCATCGTGAATCCGAACAAGCAAAACCTCGGCGACGAGATAAAGAAGCTAACAGGCGGCAGAGGGGTGACTGTCTCGATCGTCGCCTGTTCGGTAGGTTCGGCTCAGACTGATGCCATGAACATCACGGCAAAACGCGGCAGGATAAGCTTGTTCGGCGGACTCCCAACGGTCAGTACCGGATTCATCGACAGCAATATGATTCATTATAGAGAAATGTCGGTATACGGCGTACATGCTTCATCACCGGCGCAAAACCGCGAGGCTTTACGCTTGATTTCAAGCGGGATTCTCGATGTAAAGCCGTACGCGTCCAACATTTTCGCGCTGAAAGATATCGATAAAGCCTTCGCGTCGTTGAATAACGAGACGATCATGAAGGCGATCATCGTTCCTTGACAGCCTCAGAAGACGATCTGTGCTGTTCTTCTGAACCAGCCAACTGTCGTCATCAAGCTTGGCGCCCGGGGGACTTGGGTTTCCGACGGCCGATCGGCGATCCACGTGCCGCCTTTCCCCGTCGCCGCGATAGACACTGTGGCGGCAGGAGATTCTTTCAATGCCGGTTCGGCATTCGCGCTGGGCAGGAATTATGGACTCATCGAATCGGTGCGCTTCGCGAACGCCACGGGAGCGCTCTCAATGACGAAGGAAGGCGCCCAGAGCGCCATGCCTTCCCTGCCGGAAGTTGAGCGATTTTTAAAGAAGCGCCGACCTTAATCAATCGATCAACTCTGAGAGAAGCGCACCATCCTCGGGAATCCACTTCCGCCAGTACCTTACCGATTCCTCCAATGCTGATACTATTTCTCTTTTAGTGTCGGATGTATGGGGGAAAATTTCAAAGGTCAGGTAAATGTCCCTTACCTTCGGAGGCATTTTTTCGTCCTCGCCATCCTCATAGGATTCGGCGATGGCTTTCAGAACCGCCATCGGATCGACAATGCCATTTTTATTGTTGGCGCTGGTGAAAGGCAGATGAGAGGAGGATTTGCCGTTCGTTTGCTGCAGATGGATGATCGGCGAATAGCAACCCGCCTCGCTGAGCCACCGGTAGAGATCGCAATCTACTGAACGCGCGAATAAATGCGGGTATTTATCCATTTCTCCGCTTATTCTCGACGCTGCTTCCTTAAAGCTCCGCCTTTCCCCTTTCCTCGCATCATCATACATGCCATACAGCCTTTCGGCGCCGAGGTAGGGGGCGGGCTCGTCTTTTTCCAGTCGCATCGCCAAATCGTTCATCGAAGGCTTTAAAAACCGGTACTGTCCCGTTTGATGGCCGGTATCGATCGCCACGTACCCCGGAATATTCGCCCTGCGAGTAAGTTGTTCCAGATATTCGAAGGTCCCCGCGATTGTCCATGGTATCTGGTGGGGGGTGTACATCTGTTCAAGAATGACGGGAACATCCCCGGCCTCCTTCGCAAGTCGCGCAACTTCGGCTAGGGTATCGTACAGTTTGTCTTTGGCGACCCCGAACGCCGTAGGATCGAAAAGAACGCTTTCTGGAAATGCATGGATATAGAAACCGAGACCGGCATTTACCTTGGCGGCGGCTCTGGCCATGACCCCTAGCCAGTCGTTTATTATGCGATTTCTGATTCTTCGGTCAGGGTGGGCCAATCCGATGGTGCGATATGACGTGTACCCTGTGAAAAAATTGACTACCCTGACCTTGTTCGTCAAACAGGCCTTTTTGACCTCATCGATCCACTCATTCAAGTATTCTTCGCCGCAATAGAACGGATCCGCCTCCGTATCGGCGCTGGCCTCGATGCATTCTATGCCGAGGCTTTTTATCAAGGCCGCCCACTCATCCGGTTTCGTCCAACGCTTCGCGGCGAAGGAATTATCCATGGCCAGATAGATTCTGGGAAAATTCATTTTATCACCGCTGAAGAAACAATCGCCTGAAACTTTCCAGCCGCGTTATCCCAGGGTTCTCCTGCGCCTGGTTCGTACCGGATCACTTCGGAAGACTTGAGCGATATCTCCCTGCCCTGCTCGAGGGAGGATATTTCGCCGGCACATTTAAGCTGCATCAGGAGATTCCCCATCGATGTAGTCTCAGCCGGTCCGGCGAACACCGGAATTCCCACAGCGTCGGCAGTCCATTGGCAAAGCGTATGGTTTTGGATGCCGCCGCCGACGATATTCAACTGATCCAACCTGCTCTGGGTTAGTGTTTCGAGGGTTTTAAGATTTTTCCTATATTTCAGCACAAGACTCTCATATACCGTACGCGAGACGGCTCCCATCGAATTTTCCAATTTCTGTCCCCTGTTTCTGCAATACCGAACTATCGCGCCGGGCATATCGGGGATCATCTGCGTAAAGGAAGGATCGTCAACGTTTATATAGGCCGTGGCAGGACCGGCCTTTTCCGATTCCTCCACTATCTCGGGCCAAGCGATATCCCTGCCTAAATCCTTGATCCATTTTTGCCTGCACTGCTGTATGATCCAGAGTCCGGTAATATAATTGACAAGCATATTCCGCCCATCGGCGATCGCGTTGTTTCCGTATCCCGCGTCGAATACATGATCGGTGATGACTGGCTGCCTGGTTTCCATCCCTGCTATGGACCAGGTTCCCATGGATATGAAAGCCCAGGCCTTGGTCCCGTCCGTCACCGGTATTCCAGTTACCGCCGAAGCGGTATCATGGGTCGCTGGGGCCACGACCGATATGGGCCTGATCCCTAGTTCCTCACACACCTGTTTCTGGAGTCCGGCAATCGGGCTCCCCGGCATGATGAGATTCCGCAGGAAGGAGTCGGGTATTCCCAGCCGGGCGAGGATGGCCCTTTCCCAGGTCTTTTTTCTCTGATCGCACAAGAGGGTCATCGTCGCGTTGGTATACTCGTTACAGGCTTTTCCGGTAAGAAGGTAGTTGAGCAAATCGGGAATCATCAATAGCTGGGAGCCCTCCCGAAGCTCGGGAGAGTCGTCGCATTTGTAAGAGAAAAGCTGGTACAAACCCATAATCTCATTGGTTGAGCCCCCGCAGAGATGGAACAATTCCCTTCTGGGCAAGCTCTCGTAGAGCAGCGAAGCCCTCTGGTGGCGGAGTACGTCGCGATAACTGACAGGATTTCCCAAGAGTCGTCCGTTTTTATCAATGAACCCGAAATCGCAGCCCCAGGTATCTACCGCGACGGAAACGATATCAGGATATTTGGCGAGCGATAATCGAAGCCCTGTCTTTACCTCCGAGAATAGCCGGAGTATGTCCCAGTACAATGTTCCTGCAGCGATTATCGGAGTATTGTCGAAGCGGTAGGTAACCTCCATTTCAGCCCTGGATCCGTCGAAGGCGGCGACAATGGCGCGTCCGTTGCTTGCGCCGAGATCGAAGATCAAAAACCTTTTTTTCTTCATGTATTGACTCCATTAACAACTGCAGGATATCGAAAAACGATGGAACGATATTTGCTCGGCCAATGAGCTATTGCTCAAAATTCTATAGTGTACTTTTAAGTGCTGTCAAGGCAAAATATTGAAAAGATAAGAACGACGCAAATTAACGGTGACTTCGGGAGGTTCTCCCGAAAGGAACGACGGGTTTGAATGCTTTTGGGAGACTTTTATGTCCGGAACTTTTTCCCCGGGGCGCCCCAACCTTAATGTTCAGTCATGATATCCAGGCTTGACGAGGTTCCTATGCGCTCGGCTCCAGCTTCGAGCATCGCGATGCATTCCGCCCTCGTACGTATTCCGCCGGCGGCTTTTACTTGTGCCACTCCCCCAAGCGTTTGTCGCATGAGCACTATATCTTCCACAAGGGCCCCGCCGGTCCCGAAACCGGTGCTGGTCTGGACATAATCGGCGCCGGCGGCCGCGGCGGCCCTGCAGGCGAGGATTTTTTCCTGGCGATCGAGAACGCAGGTTTCGATGATCGTTTTTACCTTAGCCGGTTTGGCCGCTTTTACCACCGCGGCGATGTCCTGGGCGATATAGTTCCAATCCTCGGATTTCGCTTTGCCGATGTTTATCACCACATCGATTTCCCCCGCCCCTTCGGAAACCGCCAGCCGGGCTTCCTCCGCCTTGATGGATGTGGCGGAAGTTCCCATGGGAAAACCTACAACCGCACAGACGATAGTTCCACTTCCGGCGAGTTCGGCGGCGCAAAGTGGAACCCAACAAGGATTTACGCAAATACTCGCGAATCCGAACTCCCTGGCCTCTTGGCATGCCTTTTTAAGCGTTGCTTCATCCGCTGCGGCCCGCAACACCGAATGGTCGATGACTGCTGCAAGTTTAGCCTTGGTCCATTTCTTGTCCATGCAACGGTCCTCCCTTCCTTATCATCTTTTTTAAATTTCGAATCGCCGGGCGAGGTATTCGCGACGGGTGGCGACGAGCTTTTGCAGCTCCTCCAGCATGCGGATATCGGCCAGTTTGGCGATGGGGAAAACGTGGCGTTCGGTTTCGTCGGTATAGCGCTTGATGAAGGCGATATCCGTGACATAGCCCAGGCTGATCATATTGGAGATTCTGTCCGCCGACTTCAACACTTTGGCGCGGATCGAGCCGAAATCGCGGATTCTGGCAAGAAACTCGATTTTGTTTTCGATAGGCCTGCGGGTGACTTCCAGGACCAGGCTATACACGTCCGGGGATTCCTCGTCTATCGAAAGAAGGCTGTCCCGGTCGAAATCGGGAAGATCCTCGATGAGGTCGTGGATCACCGAGGCCTTGAGCAGAACGGAATCGATATAGCCGTAGTCCATGAGAATGGCCATCGTATCCAGCTGATGCCTGAACATATTGCCCCCACTGCGCCGGAGCTTGCCGATGAGGCTGGTGGCGAGTTGGATATAGGGGGCCAGATGCATGTTCTTGAGGCGAAGCATGGCGTCCTCGTCCATGGGGACGCATTCCGAGCGCAGCGGGAGATTGGAGTGCCTGATTCCCGAGAGATCCAGATTCTCGAGATTGACGCCCGTATCTCCCTGGGGACTCATGATAGGTCCTCCACGTAACGGCGAAGTTTTACGCTTCGATTTTGGGCTTCGGCGAGTTTACGACGTTCCTGCTCGACGATCTCGGGGGGGGCGGCGTCCAAAAACGCCCGATTCGCCAGCCTGGCGGAAAGTTTTTGCGCGAATGTCTCTTCCCGATCGATATCCTTGAGGAACCGTACAAGCAACTTTTGGATATCGATGAGTTCCCTGATCTGAATAAAGAGTTCAAACCCCCTGCCGGCCAGGGCGATGGAACCCGAGGGCTTGGATGCTGTCGCGTCCAGAAAAAGCGGCTCCGGTCCCCCGACCAAGAGTCCGATGAGGGCGGCATTTCGTTTGAGAAAGTTCGCCGCCTTGAAAGAAGCGTCCAGTTTTATCTGAAGAGGCATCCTGGCTTCCTGGGGGATCTGGAACTCCGATCTCAGACTGCGCCCCATGGTGACGAGTTCCCGCAGGCTCTCGAATTTTTCTGCCAGTTCCGGGGATCTTCGAGACTCATCGGATTCGGGCCAGCGCTGCACGATCAGCCTGCCGGTCGCGTTGGGAAGCATGCCGTAGATTTCCTCGGTGACGAAGGGAAGGAAGGGATGCAAGAGACGGAGCGACTCCTCCAGGATATGAAGGAGCACGGTGGTGGCCCGGTCTTTTTCGGCCTCGTCCCCGAATTTCGTCGAAAGCTTGCTCGCCTCGATGTACCAATCGCAGAAATCGTCCCAGAAATAGGCGTAAACGGTCTGTGCCGCGTCGTTGAAGCGCCAGGATCTCAGGGCTTCGGTAGTCTGGGAGGCGGCCTGATCGAGTCTATGGAGTATCCACTTGTCCAGATCGTTGTGGCTGATCGCTTCGGGGCTGAGGAATTGCCGGCCTTCCAGGTTCATGAGTATGTAGCGCGAGGCGTTCCAGACCTTGTTGGCGAACTTGGAACCCATTTTAAAGGAGTCTTTGTCCAAGAGGATGTCCTGACCCGAGGCGCAATTGTAGGCCAGGGTGAACTTCAAAGCGTCGGCGCCGTATTCCTCGACTATTTCCAGCGGATCGATGCCGTTGCCCAGGCTCTTGGACATTTTGCGTCCCTGCTTGTCCCGAATGAGGCCATGGATGAAAACCTCCTGGAAGGGGCTTTGTCCTGTGAATTCCATTCCCGCCATGATCATCCGCGCAACCCAGAAGAAAATTATGTCGTAGCCGGTGACCAGGGCGCTGGTGGGATAGAAGCGCCTGAAATCCGCCGTATCCTTTGGCCAGCCCAGGGTGCTGAAGGGCCAGAGCCAGCTGGAGAACCAGGTATCCAGGACGTCTTCGTCCTGATAGAGTTCGCTGGAACCGCATTTGGGGCAAATAAGGGGATCTTCCCGCTCCACAAGAACGGCGCCGCAGTGCTTGCAATAAAAGGCGGGAATTCTGTGTCCCCACCAGAGCTGACGGGAAATGCACCAATCGCGGATATTCTCCATCCAGTGCGCGTAGGTATTCTCCCACTTCCGGGGGAAAAAGACCACATCCCCGGATCTCCACGCCGAAAGGGCCTTTTCGGCCAGCGGTTTCATGCGGACGAACCATTGTTTGGAAAGATAGGGCTCGATGGAGGTATGGCAGCGATAGCAATGCCCGACGGCGTGGATCAGTTTTTCTTCCGATTTGAGAAGCCCCAGGGCTTCCAGATCGGCGAGCACAGCCTTGCGCGCTTCGGGCACCTTGAGGCCTCTGTACTTTTCAGGGGCGTTGCCCGAAAGACTTCCGTCGGGATTGAGAATATTCACTCTGGGCAAATTATGCCTGTTGCCCACCTCGAAATCGTTCGGATCGTGGGCTGGGGTTATTTTGACCAGCCCGGTACCGAATTCCCTATCGACATAAGAGTCCGCGATAAGGGGAATAAGCCGGTCCGTAAGAGGAAGCTTGAGCATTTTCCCGACCAGGCCTTTGTAACGCCCATCCTCGGGGTGGGCGGCCACCGCCGTATCGCCCAAAAGCGTTTCCGGCCTGGTGGTGGCGATTTCGATCCTGCCCGAAGGGCATTCAGGGCAAGGTCCCTCGGCGAGTTCGTACCAGATGTGCCACATCGAACCCGGTTCGTCATCGTGCTCCACTTCGTCATCCGAAATGGCCGTGCCGCAGGAGGTGCACCAGTTGACCAAATATTCGCCTTTGTAGATGAGGCCTCGCTCGTAGAGGCTGACGAAGACCTCGCGAACCGCCCGGGAAAGCCCCTCGTCCAAGGTAAAGCGCTCCCTGGTCCAATCGACGCTGGAGCCTATCTTGGCCAGCTGCCTGAGGATTATCGCCTTGTGTTCCTTCGCCACCTTCCAAGTCTCCTCGACGAAGGCTTCCCGGCCGATATCCCGCTTATCCTTGCCTTCCTTGCGAAGCTTCTTTTCGACCACATTCTGGGTCGCTATTCCCGCATGGTCGGTTCCGGGCAACCAAAGGGTCGGGCGCCTGGTCATGCGTCTATAGCGTATTTGTATATCCTGAAGGCAATTATCGAGCGCATGACCAAGGTGGAGCACGCCGGTTACATTGGGCGGAGGGATTACGATAGTGAAGGGATGCTGGCTTTTGTCATCCGAAGGCTGAAAGCAGCCTTCGCTCTTCCACATGCTGTATATAGCATCTTCGAAACTCTTCGGATCGTAGGCCTTGGCCAGTTCGATCGCCTTCATGCAATTCCTCCGGGGCTGAACGATTGGACTCAGTCAGAAAAGCATAGCGAAAAAGGGCTTGCTGTGGAAGGGGAAAAACGAGCCGCGGCCGCAAGCCGCTGGGACGACTGGGTCTGGGGGTATAGGCTATCTTTTCAGTATTCAGCTTCTAGCGTATTATTATCGTATCCCGCCGACCGATACTGGCGGTACTTCGATGACGCGGCGAAAAAGCTTAGCCGCAAGGCGGTCATATGGTTAATCAGCTACCTTGGACTTTCTTGGACGAGTATAGAGGAAAGGTCTTTACCGGAACCTGGCCAACTATTCCCCAGATGTTCAGGATTACCGTTCTGCGTTATCCCGACCGCCCTTGTTTTACCGAATACGCGCCGGACCGAATAAGCCTGAGCTATAGCCAGGCGTATGAAAAAATCCAAACCCTTGCCGCTTATCTGCGCGGCTTGGGATTGAAAAAAGAAGAAAAAATCGCCCTTACGGGCAAGAACAGCCCCGAATGGGCCGTCGCCTATCTGGCCATTCTGGAAGCAGGGGCTGTCGTCGTGCCCATCGATTACCAGATAAGCATGGCCGAGACAAAAAACCTTCTGAAAGCCAGCGACGCGACGATTCTGTTCGTGGACGAGGAGAAGGCCGCGGAACTTACGACCTTCTGCGCCGGTTTTAAAAAGGTGATTTCCTTGCACGAATCGGGGAAAGACTATATTTATGATTTGCGTCTTTCCGAAGGTTCCCTTCCGCCGGAAGCCCAGAGTATCTTGGAATCGGACCTCGCGGCGATTCTTTTTACTTCCGGAACGACCGGCACACCCAAGGGGGTGATGCTGAGCCATAGCAATTTAGTCTCGGACTGTTACCTCGCCCAGGCGAATCTCCATATTTACCACACCGACGTTTTCTACGCCCTTTTGCCGATACACCATTCCTACACAATGCTCGCCGTATTCATCGAAGCCATTTCCATCGGGGCGGAAATCGTGTTCGGCAAAAAAATGGTGGTAAAACAGATACTGAAGGACTTGAAAGAAGCCCAGGTGACCATGTTCCTGGGCGTGCCCCTGCTCTTCAACAAGCTGCTCAACGGCATTCTGAAGGGTGTTCGTGAAAAGGGAGTCCTGGTCTACGGCCTGATTTCCTTTCTCATGGGAGTATCGGGGCTCATCAAAAAGCTTTTCAAGGTAAATCCGGGCAAAAAAATATTCCATAGCATCCTGGACAAGGCCAGCCTCTCCAGCATCCGCATCTGCATATCCGGCGGCGGACCGTTGGCGCCTTCGGTATTCAAAAAATACAACGAACTGGGTATCGACTTCATCCAGGGCTATGGCCTCACCGAGACTTCTCCGATCCTCACCTTAAATCCCAAAGAACATTACAAGGTGGATTCGGTGGGTAAAATTATTCCCCAGGTTGAAATGAAGATTCTCGATCCCAACGAAGATGGGATCGGCGAAATCGCCGTCAAAGGCCCGATGGTGATGAAGGGTTATTACACCATGCCCGAGGAAACCGCCGAAGTCTTCACCGAGGACGGCTGGTTCAAGACCGGAGACCTGGGATACCTGGACGAGGAAAACTACGTTTATCTCACCGGCAGGGCCAAAAATCTCATCGTCACCGAAGGCGGCAAGAACGTCTATCCCGAGGAAATAGAAAACCGTTTCCAGCTTTATATGGAAATTGACCAGATTCTCGTCAAGGGTTACCACGAAAAGGACGACGAGAGCGCAGAGCTCATCGAAGCCCTCGTGTACCCCGAACAGGAGTGGCTTAAGAAGCTCGCGGGCACCGAAGCCGAGGCTTACAAGGTTGCGGAAGCCCGAATGGAGGCGATCGTCGAAGAGGTGAATCAGAAGCTGCTGCCCTATCAGAAAATCCTGAGGGTACGGGTGCTGCATAAGCCTTTGGAGATGACGACCACGAAGAAGGTTAAGCGCTTCAGCCTTTAGTCTGGTTTTACGCCGCTCGGTTGCGCGGGCTCATAGCGTTTAGCCCGGTCTTCGGAGGGAATTTGCCTGAGAAATCCCGCCCTGCAGAAGGTATAGAGGAGCTTCCTTGCCTGGCCTATGCCCATGCCTGCCGCGTTTCCCAGGGAAGCCGATGTCCAATAGCCATCGTCATTCTCCGGCAATAAGGACAACCAATCCGCGGGGCTCGAAAACTCCCTCGATTCCCTCACGGCGATCAGGTTTCGATCTATCGTAGCGTAGGATCTGAGAAATCGGCCCCGGCGGACCGGCTCTTCCAGCACGGCACGGATCTCTTCCATTTCGATGGAGACAAGCTCCATGACCAGCCCCCGCAAGGACAGAAGACCCGACGCCCTTACCAGGCGATCGAAGACCGACCAGAGTTCCTCTTTTTTGGGACTTTTACGGCGGGAGATGACTTCGCCCGTATCCTGCCTGACTCTCACGATAGTTTTTTGCACCGCCAAGGGTACCTGTATTCGCTGTTTGTAACCGCGGAGGCTCCAGAATCGGGCCTTGTCCACCAGCGAACTCAAGGTTCCGGTTTGGATTTCCACTATTTCGCCGTCGGGTCTCAGGGCGTCGGCGATTTTCCCCTCGATGACGACTTCGATTCGACCGCCCGAGCCCGCCGCGAAACGTTTGAGCTGGTCGTGGAGGCTGTACTCCGAATAGAGGTTTATGCGGTTTGTTTCAGCCACCAGGGCATGGCCATCGATCATAGGGATTCAGAATAGCCCGGGTTGGGGGCGAGGAGGAAGAGGCCGAAGCCCGCAGGCTCCGAAGGCGGCCCCGGCGGGAATCCCTGCCGGAGATTCCCGCCGGGGCCGCCTTGGTTTTCGGGATTACCGCCTCAGCACCGTGACGCAGTTGGTCACCGAAGACCCTCCCACGTTGAGGCTGACACCTACCTGCGGGATTTTTCCGACGGGAGCGGCTCCTATCGCCTGGCCGACCAGCTGCTTATAAAGCAGGACGTTCATGGAAACCCCGGTGGCTCCCACAGGGTGGCCCTTGGCTTTAAGCCCTCCGGAGAGATTGACCGCGCAGTCGGGATCATCCCTGCCGAAACGTCCCTCCATGTGGTCATACCCGGCCCTTCCGTCGGCCGAGAGGCCCAAGGCTTCGGTACAGAGAAGCTGATTGATGGTAAAGCAATCATGGACCTCGGCGATATCCACGTCGTTAATGCCTATGCCCGCCTCGGCGAAGGCCTGCGCGACAGCCGCCTTGCCGGCCATGAGCTCATGCATATTGGGTCTGGCGGAGATGGCGATCCGCTCGTTGGCGTGTCCTATGCCGGCGATCCGCACGGCCCGTTCTCCCTTGCCTAGATTGGAGTCCGCGGCGGCGATGACCAGGGCGGCGGCCCCGTCGGTCACCAGGGAACAATCGTGGAGGCGCAGGGGCGGGGCTATGAGGGGATTCTTCTCCGGCGGCAGGGCGAGAATGGCTTCGGCGTCGCTCAAGCCCAGCCGATCCGAAGGTCCTCCCTTGCCGAAATGGGCCAGAGGATTGTCCAGGCCGTTTTTATAGTTGAGAGCAGCCACCGTGGCCAGCATCCGAGCGAGGGTGGCCTCATCGAGCCTATACCGGGCGGCATACCCTTTGGCGTACTCGGCGAAGAGGCCGGGGAAGGTCATGCCCCTGGCCCCCTCCTCCGCCCAGTAGGAGCAGGTGGCCAGGCCGTGGGTTACCCCCTTTGTATCCAACAGATTCATTTTCTCAACGCCAATCACCAGGGCTACCTTTGCCCTGCCCGATTCCACGGCGTAGAGGGCGCTGAAGAGCGCCACGGATCCGGAAGCGCAGGCGTCCTCCACCCTGGTCATGGGCTTAAAGCGCAACGCCGCGGGAGCTATTTCGACGCCCAGGGCGGCGATATGTTCCTGGTTCGCGAATATTCCGGGGGCGCAGGAGGCGACCCAGAGGGCATCCACATCGGCGGCGTCGATGCCTGCGTCGTCCAGGGCTCCCCTTCCCGCCTCGGTGAGTAGTTCATAGATGCTTTTTAGATCGGTGACGCTTCCCGTTTCCTTGTCTTTCTTGACGAAGTTACCGAATTTGGTGTTGTAGGCACCGATTATGCTTACCTTGGACATGGGAACTCTCCTTGTATAAAAAATCTCGCGGAAGGTTGATCCTTCGACGCGGAGGTTTTTTCAACAATCGACGCCGGTTTTATCTGACGTTCAAATTTTGCTCAACCCATTATTCTCCCGAGAAAATCGGAGAGAATTTCCTTAAAGAGCTCGGGTACTTCCACGATGGGCGAATGGCCCGAATTTTCGATGAGCCTGAACTCGCCCGCGGCATAGGCTTCGGCTGTTTTCCTGGCCATCTCCTCGGTGATGAGAATATCGGCCTTGCCCTGGACAACCAGCACGGGCTTGGCGAAGGAGGTTGTGAGGCCGCTGATGTCGAAGCGGCTCAAGGCCTCGGCGTTGCCGATCCAGGCCTTCTCGTTCATGCGCACCGCGTCGTCGATCAGATATTCGAAGAATCCGGCATCCTTGTTAGTCGGCAGAGTGGCGGCGAGAGCTTGCGCGAGAATGCCCCTGTTCGTGCGCATAATTTCGATGACCGGATGGCGTTCCCTGGGAGTGATTAGGCCGGTGGGAGAGGAGGAGTCCACCAGCACCATGGCGCTCAAGGCTTCGGGATTGCGGACAGCCAAAGATTGCGCCACGGCTCCGCCCAGGGAATGGCCCACCAGCACCGGAGGTTCGAGATTCAGCGCTTTGATAAAGGCCAGGAGGCAATCGGCGTAACGATGGATATCCGGCTCCGCCCCAAGGGCGCCCGATCGGCCGAAATTGGGCAGATCCAGGGCGATAGTCCTGTAGCCAGGAATATCCGCCACTTTTTCGAACCAGCGGCTGGAGCCGGTATTGCCGTGGACATAGACAATGGGGAATCCGGTTCCGAGAGAAACATAGTATATGTCGATTCCCAGAATGCTTATCCTCTGGCCAGTCATAGTCCGAACTCCTTGAAAAAGGCGAGAAACACATCCGCCGTCTCGCCAGGTTTCTCGATGACCGCGGCGTGGCCCGCTCCGGGAATTTCCACGAGCTTTACCGGGCCTCCCAGGTGCTCGGCGATCGTGGACGCGAAACCTCGATGCTTGAGGATATCCAATTCTCCGACCACGACCAGGGAGGGGCAGGTCACGCGATACAGGGAATCGGTGATATCCAGCGCGAGGAAAGCCCTGCAGAGCCCTACGAATGCTTCGAACCAATCCTTAGGAAGGGATGCCACCGCGTCTTCCCTGGAATCCAAAGCCTGGCGGTTGGCTCCGATGAACTCCGACGAATAGGTCCAGGGCAGAAGTGTCTTGTAGAATACCCTTGGATCGGTCAACGCCGCCGACATCCAGGATTCGGCGGTGGCGCGCAACAGAGGATCGATTTCGCTCACACCGTCTATCACCGTGAGGCTCAGGGTTTTTTCAGGATGAGCGAGAGCGAAGGACATGGCGACTTCCGAGCCATAGGAGGTACCGACGATGTGCGCTTTATCAATGCCGAGTTTTTCCATAAGGGAGGAAAGATCCCGGGAATGCTGGTCGAAACTGTAGTCGCCTGCAGGGCGCTCGCTCAGGGTCTGACCCCGCAAATCGTGGCAGAGCACTCTGAACGAAGCGCTCAAGCGTTCCGCGAAAGCCTGCCAATGCCCGATGGACATGGCGATGCCGTTGAGCAGCACGACAAAGGGACCCTTGTCGCCTAGAATCTCATAACGCAGTCGAACTCCGTTCACTATCGAATCGGGCATAGCATTCTCCTTTCCTCGCGGCAAAAATGCGATCCGCCGACCGCCGCTCCATGGTTGCCACTCGCTTATGCGCGACGGTGAGCGCGCACAAGCCATCGGTCATCGCCGGATGGACGCCCCCTTATATCCCCAGATAGGACTTGAGCACATAGGGGTTGGTCCTCAATCCCTCGGCGCTGTCCTCTATGACGATTTTGCCGTTCTCCAGCACATAGCCCCTGTCGATGGACTTAAGACTTTCCCTCACATTCTGCTCGGTGACCATGATGGATACTGTTTTCTTCAGCTCCCTCAGAACTTCGAATACCTCGGCGACGATGGAAGGCTGCAGCCCCAGGGAAGGTTCGTCGAGGATAAGGAGCTTCGGGTTGGACATCAGCGCCCTGGCTATGGCGACCATGCGCTGCTGGCCTCCGGACATGGTGCCCGCCAGTTGTTTTCTCCTCTCCTTGAGAATAGGAAAAAGGGCGAACACTTTTTCCATTTGCTCCGGTATTATTCCCTTGGCGTGGGGTATATAGGCCGCGCCGAGCACCAGATTGTCCTCCACGGACATGCCGGGGAAGAGTTCGCGCTCCTGGGGGACGAGGGCGACCCCCATGCGCGCCATCAGGTGAGTATCGGTACCGCCTATTTGCCTGCCCGCGAACTCGATCTCTCCCGCCCAGAGCTTGTTCATTCCCATAACGGCGCCGATGAGGGTGGTTTTGCCAGCGCCATTCGGACCGAATAGTCCGACCGACTCCTTGCCCACGTCGAGGCTGACCCCCTCGAGCACTCGCATGCGGCCATAGCCGCATTCCAATCCGCGTATTTTCAGCATCAGGCGGCTCCTCCAAGATAGGCTTCGACGACCCGGGGGTTCTTCGACACTTCTTCGTAGGGCCCCTCGGCGATGAGTTCGCCCGCCTCCAGGACTATCACGCGGTGCGTAAGCTCCCGGATGACACCCATCACATGCTCGACCACGCCGACCGCGAGTTTGCGCTCCCGGGCGATCCTTTGCACCGTGGCTATAAGATCCTTGGTTTCGTCGGCGTTGAGTCCCGCCATCACCTCGTCCAGGAAAAGCACCTCCGGCTCATTGGCGAGAGCCCGGGCGATTTCCATTTTTTTGACCTCTAGAATAGTGAGCTTGGAGGTGTCGCGATCCAGATCCTTAAGACCTAATTCACCGCAGAGATCAGCGGCACGCCTTCGCGCCTCCCTCATGGAATGCCCTCGGGCGAAGATGGACCCCACCATGACATTTTCGATGAGACTGAGGTTTTCCAGCGGGTGGATGAGCTGATAGGTGCGGGCGATTCCCAGCCGAGCCCTCTCGTGGGCGGGCATGTAGGTGATGTCCTGCCCCTTGTACTCTATTTTTCCCTCGCCGGGCATTATGATGCCGGAGATCAGGTTGATAAAGGTGGTTTTCCCGGCGCCGTTCGGCCCGATGATGCCGAGAATTTCCCCTTCGTCCATCGAGAAGGACACCTTGTTGACGGCCACGAGCCCTAAGAATCTACGGGATAGCCCGATCGTTTTCAGTTTTGTCATTTACGGTTCCTCCCCGCGGCACGCATGGTTTTCCTGGCCAATCCGAGCAAACCCTGGGGCATGAACAGGATGACGACGACAATCATCACGCCGTACACGACCAGGTGTCCGTAGGGAATTTGAAGCTTGAGCCACTCGGACACGAGTCCCAAAAGGAGCCCGCCGAGAATGGGACCCACCGTCGAATGGATACCGCCCAAAAGCGCCATCGCCAGAGGGAGCAGGGTGAAATCGGCGCTGAACACCGTTTCGGGGGATGCGAATCCGTAGGACATGACGAAGATGCCTCCCATCATGCCTTGGATGGCGGAAGTGACCACAAAGGCCAGCAAAAGCCATCGGAAAATATTCACGCCCGAAGACTTGGCGGATATCTCGTTGTTGCGGATCGCGGTGAGGGCGAAGCGCACCTTGCTTTTTTCGAACCAGTACGATGCCAGGAGGGCCACGGCCAGACCGGCGAGGGTAAGCCAATACAGGTTTCTGGAAGCTCCCCCGAAAATAATACCCTGCTGAACGACAATACCCTCGGGACCGCCGGAGAAATCGTGCATGTTATGGATGATGATTCTGAAGATTTCCCCCAGGGCGAGGGTGACGATGGAAAAATAGGTATGGCGCAGGCGCAGGATGAGAAATCCTATGAGAAAAGCCGCCAGTCCGGCGAAAAGCCCCGCGAAGGGTATGGAAAGCCAACCGGGCATGCCGCCGCGTACCACCGCCAGGATGGAAGCATAGGATCCGAGCCCAAAGAGACCCGCGATGCCAAAAGAAATCTGCCCGGAACGCAGAAGCATGTCCCAGGTGACGGCGAGGGCCATGTAAAGCATAATGTTGCGCGCCACCTGCAAGGGATAGTCGCCCATGAACATGGGCAGAAGAATCGCCACCCCGATCGCCGCGACAGGAAGGGAACGGGCGAGTGTCCGGTTCATGATTTCCTCCCTTTGAGCGAGCGACTCATGATGACGACGATGATGAGGACGAAAAATACTATGTCCGCCCACTCCCTGGAACCCCTGAAGGCCCGCAGAAAGTTTTCGGTAAGGCCCAAAAGGACGCTGGCGCTCAAGATGCCCGGGATATTGCCCACCCCCGCCATCGCGACGAGGCAGAAGCTTTTCATGGTAAAGGGCGATCCGACGGTGGGGAAAATCGCCGATTTAGTGAGGAAAAGCGCGCCCATGGCGCCCACCAGGGCGATGGCCAGGGCGAACACCAATCCGTAGGTGCGATAGACGTCGATCCCGACGATAGCCGCCCCCTTGGGATTTTGTCCCACCGCCAGGGCCGCCTTGCCCGTTGTGGTTCTTTTGAGGAAAAAATTCAAGCCTCCGGCGAAAAGGATCGCCGCCGCGACAAAGACGAAGGACCAGATTCCGAAGGTGAGCTCCCCTATGTCCATCGACGCTGAGACATAGTCGAGGGGCATCTTATAGGTCTGGGAGGTGAAGACCAGGTTGATCGCCTGGCTGAAGACTATGGCGATGCCGAAGGTAAGGATGAGTTGATTGAGCTCGGGCGCCTTGAGCGCGCGCCTGATCGTCAATTGGAAGATTATCCAGCCGAAAATGGCAGTTACGATCGCCGTGGGAACGATGGCGATCAGGGGATCCATGCCGAGAGCTTTGCAGGTGAAGTAGGTGGCGTAGGATGCCAACATCATGAATTCGCCATGGGCCAGATTTACGATGTGGACTATGCCCAGCACCAAACCCATGGGAATGGCGATCGCCGCGTAAAGGCCGGCCGCCTGGAGCCCGTAAATCAAGACCGTGGGCCTCCATAGCAAGAGCGCGGCCGTCGCCGCGAGGGCGAAAACGGAAATGATCAGGTTACGTCGTTTCAATGCCATCTTGACTGTCCTTTTACAGGAAGAAACCGCCGCGGAAACGAGTCCGCGGCGGTTGTTCAAATTGTGCTACCCTGTCACTTCCACGCGGGGAAGGGATAGACCGGTGCGGCGGTCGCGGCTTCGAAGGGCCAGATCACTTCCTGGAGCCCGCCCTGCCACTGGAGAATCTTCTGCCGAGTGATGCCCTGATGCTTGATCACGTTGGAGGGCTTGAAGGTGATGGTCTCGCCGAGGGCCGAGGCATAGCTCGTAGCCTCGAGCGCCTTGACCAGGGCGGCTGTCTCGGTTGTGCCGGCGGCTTTGATGCCGTTGGCCAGGATCTTCACCGCGTCGTAGGCCAGGAGGGCGAAATAGGTCGCGGGTTCTTCCCTGTACCGTTTCACGTAGGCGTCGTAGAACTTCTTGCTCTGGGCGTTGGTGTCGTTCATGGCGGTGGACCACATGCCGTAGAGCATGACGTTGTTGGCCAGCCTGGAGGATCCGAAACCGATGGGCCATCCGGGGGGCGCCCCGAGATAGATACCGGGGGAGAATTTCATCGCCTTGGATTGCTCGAGCAGGGGAAGCGCGTCGGCGTCGTAACCGGCCCAGAGGAAGAGGTCCGGCTTGAAAGCCTTGGCGGCCTCGAGTACGGCGGTGTAGTCGCCGCCGCCCAGGAGGGCGCTCTTGAAGGGCGCTCCATCGATGGTGTAGCGCTTATCGGCGCCGAAGAGGATTTTGGTCGAATCCCAGGAGGATTTGCCGAAGGCCCCTTCCTCGTAGGCCAGGAATATTTTCTTGATCTGGACGTTGGGATACTTTTTCTGGATCGCGTCCCAGCCTTCGGCGTAGGAAGCGCCCTGATTGTAATCCCAGGGATGGAGATGGAAGTAGAAATCCGATTCCGGGCTGGGGCCGAGGGCCTTCTCGACGGTTGCGGACCCGGCGGCGCCGGTGGACATGACAACCTTGTTGTACTTCTTGAACGAGGGAATCTTCCCAAGCTCGGCGCCCGAGGCCATGCCGCCCACGAATACATCCACCTTGTCCACCGTGGCGAGCTTCTCGACCGCGGCCGCCGCCTTATCGGCCTTGCCTTCATCGTCTACGACGATAAGCTGGAGGGTTTTGCCGCTGATGCCGCCGGCGGCGTTGATTTCGTCAACCGCCAGCTGAGCGGCGGCGCTCCCCTGTTTTCCGGTGATATCGGCGAGAGTCCAGATTCCGCCGATCTTGATGGTGCCCTGCGCGGCGACGCCGGAAACCACCAGGGCTATCGCGGCGATGGCCAAAACAAAACGTTTCATTACTGCCTCCTTGGGACCGCCGCGTTTCCGGCGATACCCACATTGTGCCGGTGCGACAATCGTCGCCCGGAAATGCGCACAAGCGATTCTCTAGAGAACAAGGCCTCCATCCACCCTGAGGACCTGACCGGTGATGAACACCGCCTCGTCGCTGCAGAGGAAGAGGACTGCGTTGGCGATATCGATGGGCATGGCCAGCCTTCCCAAGGGTGTCTTGGCGATGATGGGTTCCAACACCTTTTCGGGCACCGTTTCGATCATTGGGGTGCGGCAGTAGCCGGGGGATACGGAATTGACCCTGACCTTGGCTCCCTTGCGGGCGAATTCCTTGGCCCAGCCCTTTGTCATGGCCACGATCCCGCCCTTGGCGGCCGCATAGTTGGATTGGCCGATGTTGCCGTCCAGACCCACCACCGAGGCTATGGAAACAATGGCCCCGCTTCCGCCCAGCATCATCTGGGGGGCCACCGCCCGGGTCATCTTGAAGACTCCGGCGAGATTGACATTGATGACCGCCCACCAATCGTCGTCGCTCATCTTTTGTATAAGAGCATCCTTCGTGATGCCCGCATTGTTCACCAGGGCGTCGATCCGGCCGAACTCGGCGACTACCTTTTCCACGAAAGCCTGTATCTGGGCAGTGTCGGTGACGTTGACCACCGCGCCCCGCACGTTTTTGCGGCCCGCCTGTAGCTCCTCAAAGCCCGAATCGTTCACGTCCAGGGCGAATACCATCCCGGCCCCTTCCTCGGCGAATCGATCGACGATGGTCCTGCCGATCCCCCGGGCTCCTCCGGTGACCAGGCAAATTTTGTCTTTCATCCTATCCATAATGGTCCTCCCAAATTTAATCTCGGAAATTCAGCCCCGGGCGACGGACGGCCCGGCCTGGTTTCGACCGACGACGGGCCCCCAACGCACTACCGAGCTGGCCCAGACAAAGCCCAGGCCCGCGCCCACGAGAACAATCCTAAAGCCGTCCTTAATCCTGCCCGCCTCCAAGCCCAGTTTTATGGAGAGCAGCTGATCGTTCTGCCCCAGATGGCCGTACTCGTCCAGGTAGGTCGACTGTTCTTCCTTCAGTCCCAACTCCTGGAGCACCGCCAAATGGGCGCTACGCTTGAAGTGGAGTATGGCCAGATAGTCGATATCCTGCTCCCCGAAGCCCGACTTGCGCATGGATTCGCGGATCACGGCATAGAAATTGGGCATGGTAACCTCGCCCAGCTTATTCTTGAACGCGGCCTCGTCGGGAACCCTGAAAAAAGGCTCGGCGGCATCGGCGGCTTCGGGGGGCCACTTTTTAGAGCCCAGGACGGGCACTACGCACATTTCGGAAAGCGACCCGTCGCCCCGGAAAGAGGAAGCGAGAAGTTCGTTCCTGCCCAAATCCCTTACCAGAAGGCAGGCCGAACCAGCGGAACCGATGTCCATCATGAAACGGGTCGGAGGATAGGAGAGCTGTATGAGATCGTTGTTCCGGTACCCAGAAACCAGCAAAACATTCTTGAGATCGTCCCGGGCCAGCATGAGCGACTTGGCGACATCCAGGGCGGCCATCATGGAACCGCACATAGCCTCCATATCGAAGCTCCAGGCTTTGACAGCGCCCAGCCTGTTGGCCACATTGAGGCCGGCGAGCCAGCAGGGATAGTCCTTATGCTGGGCTCCGCACCAGATCACGAGGTCCACATCGGCTGCCGCGACGCCGGCTTCTTCCAGAGCCTTTCGGGCTGCCTTGTAGCCCATGTCGGCGGTGGTATCATCCGGTCCGGCCACGGGCTTGCGCTTTATCCCGAACTTGAGGGCGATCACATCCTCCGGGACCCCCGTCTCGGCGGCCAGTTCCGCTGCGCTCAGCTCTGTGCTGGGAAAGTAGAGACCAATACCGGCGATTCCTACATGCATCGGACACTCCATAAATAGTGAATCATCTCTCATTACTATCTGCCCGGTTTTTCCGATACGTCAAGAGCTAATTTTGATTTTTTATCGTTTTTTTTGACTTTTTCGAAATGTCGGCCGCGATACTGGATAACTATTTGTCTTTTTTGCATATAACAGCACTCGTAATTCGGCGGCGAACGCCCGCCCTACCATCCGAAGGGTGGAATTATTGAAAATTTCCCTTGCGCGTTTACGATAAGGACCCTATACTTGACCAAGAAGAAGTGAATCAGTTCTCATTAAAGATTACGCGAAGAATGAGCGCTTGGCGAACGGAACGCAGGGAGCGCCGCGACAGGGTGTTATCATTGTAGAAGAAGGAGAAACGATGGCCGTATTCGCCGCCGCCCAGGAAGGACCGCCTTCGAGTAAAGGAAGGCTCGTACAGGCGGCTATAGAACAATTCTCCGCGAAATGGTACGGGACCGTCTCGGTTGCCGAAATTTGCAGGGCCGCAGGTCTTTCCAACGGTCTTTTTTACCGTTACTTCCAGAGCAAGGAAGAAATTTTCAAGCATATCCTGGAGTTCGTGATAAACCGCATAGCGGAAGCCCTGAGATCGATTCCGGGCACTGGGAGCAGGGAGCGATTGAGGGAATTCTCTAGAATCATCTTCGAATTCTCCAGGGATAATCCGGCCCTGATACGGGTTTTCAGGGAAGGCCAGTATCGCTTTCTCGAATACGAACGCAGATTGGAGGAAGTGTACACCGAAGCGCTGGCCAGGGCCCTGGGAACAGGCATCTCCCAGGGAGGATATATCTTCGCCCTCGGCGGCCTGCGGTTCGCCGCGATTCGCTCGGCCTTGCAAAACGTTCCGGTAAGGCTCGAAACCCTTCAGCGCATCATCGAACAGGGTCTTTTCAAGCCCCTGGGGCTGGATACGGCGAAGGTTTTTTCCACCTCCATCCATCCTTTGCCCATCGATATCATGCCGAACGCGAGGGAGCGGCTTTTTCGCGAAGGCAAGACGCTTTTCGGGCAGCAGGGCTATTTCGAAACCAATATTCACGAGATCACCACCGCGGCCGGACTTTCGACCGGCGCTTTCTATACCTACTTTCCCACCAAAGAAGCTTTTTACAAGGAACTCATAGAACGTGTGGGCAGAGAAGTGCGGCGCTTCATTTCCCTGAACCTCGATCCTTCCCTCAATCGGGTGGAACGGGAACTACGGGGGCTTTGGCTGTTTATCGTTTTCTTGTCCCTGGACAAACACTGTTACCGGCTTGTGCGAGAGGCGGAGTTCGTGCTTCCTGGGGTGGTCAAAGCGTACTACGACGCCTTTGTGAGGGGATATCTGAAATTCGGCGATGCTTACCCCGATCTTGATCAGGGCAGCGCGATCGAATTCATGCTCGGCGTGGCGCATTACCTGGGCTTGGAGACTTTTCTCGGAAAATCCCTGGAGAAGACCAAGCCCCTCATCATGGAAATAGGGAACTACTACAAGAAGGGCTTCGATGGAAAACTGCACTGACAGGAGGAAGTGATGGCGCGGTCTGTCATCAAGAGCACGGGCATATATGTTCCCGGCGAGGCTATCGACAACGGTAGGTTGATGAAACTGACGGGAATAGAGTTCGACGCCGTCAAGCACGAAGCCAAGTTGGGAATCGCCAGCCGGCATATCGCCAGACTTTCGGGATTGAAGGAGAGCAGCGCCGATTTCGCCGAGAAGGCAGCCAGGGCGGCGCTGGAAAAAGCCCGGGTCCAGCCCGGTGAGGTGGGGCTTTTTGTCGTAGCCACCGATACGCCGGAATACATATCCCCCGCCACGGGCATCCTGCTCCAGGGAAGACTTCAGGGCGGCGAGTATGAATCCAGAGCCTTCGACCTGGGAGCCTCCTGCGCCAGCTTCGTGACAGCCCTGGACATGGTCGCCCGGCTCCAGATTTCCGATCCAGGTCTGCGCTATGCCCTGGTGGTGGGAATATACAACATGCCGGCCTATATCAGGGACGGCGACGCCTTCGGCTGGTCCATTTTCGCCGACGGCGCGGGCGCTGTGCTTCTGGAGCGGGCTGAGGAGACCGAGGAAACCCGGCGGCACGGTTTAGCATCGGGCTACCTGGAGGCTGTCTTCAGGGCCGATGGTACCCAATGGGACTATGTGGGCGTGTACGCCGGGGGAACGAAGAAGCCGGTGACCAAGGAGCTTCTGGAGCAGGGTAAATACGGTTTGGAATTGCTGCAAAGGCTCCCGGGCGACAGGAATGTGAAGCTCTGGCCTCCCCTGGTACGGCGACTTCTTGAAAAGGCGGATATTCCGCAGTCCGCGGTCGCCCACTATTTCTTCACCCAGATCAACCGCTCGGTGATCGTCCAGGTGATGGAGTTGCTGGGAGAGCCGATGGAGAAAACCACGACGGTGATGGAAAAGTACGGATATACAGGCTCGGCCTGCATTCCCATGGCCCTCCACGAAGCGCTGAGTTCAGGCCGGGTCCGCAAGGGCGATTTAGTCGTACTGGTCGCCTCGGGAGCGGGCCTGGCGGTGGGAGCCTCGTTGATACGGCTTTAGAAAAAGCGCCCGAGAGGAGGGGTTCGTGCGAACGGACCGGATTCCTTCCTTGGGTTATAGATCATGCAAGCAAGGAGAGTTCCATGGATTGGCTGGATATCTATAAACGCAAGCTCATCGCCAGGGACGACGCGGTTTCCAAAATCAGGAGCGATAGCGACGTCATCGTCGGTCAGTGCGCTTCCGAGCCCCAGGGCTGCATGGAACGTTTTCATATAGTGGCCGGCAAAGTGGAGAACGTAAGGGTGTTCTCGGTGCTCACCCTCAAGCCCTACGATTTTTACATGAAGCCCGAGATGAAGGGGCATTTCGAGCTGGCATCCTGGTTCCACGCCCCGGGCTCAAGGGCTGCCCTCAAGGCTGGCACGGGTACCGTGACCTACGTGCCCAACATGCTCCACAGGGCCGCTTCGGACAGAATTCACGCCCACAGACCTGAGTTTTTCTTCGGCACCTGCACGCCCCCGGACAAGCATGGCTTCGTTTCCCTCTCCCTCGGCGTGACCTATGAAAAAGACATGGTGGAGGCCGCCGAAACAGTTATTCTGGAGGTGAACCCCCGGCTGCCCAGAACCTTCGGCGATACCCAGGTCCATGTTTCCCGGGTGGATTACTTCGTGGAGCATGACCAGGAAGTGCCTTTCCTGCCGGCGCCCAATCCCGACGAGACAGATATGGCCATAGGAGCCCATATAGCCGAGCTCGTGGACGACGGCTCGACCATCCAACTGGGAATAGGCGGCATTCCCAACGCCGCGGCCCTGGCCCTGAGGCATAAGAAGGACCTGGGAGTCCACACGGAAATGCTGGTGGATTCCATGATGGAGCTGTACGAGATGGGGGTTGTCACCAACGCGAAAAAGGCGCTGAAAAAGGGAAAATTCATCACCACCTTCGCCATGGGCTCACGCAAGTTCTACGACTGGCTGGACGACAACGTGGCTGTGGAGTTCCAGCGCGGACGTTGGGTAAACGATCCCTCGGTGGTGGCCCAGAACTCCAGGATGGTATCGATCAACACATGCATTTCCGTGGATCTCACTGGGCAGGTCGCCAGCGAAAGCATAGGCCCTGCCCAGTATTCGGGCACCGGCGGCCAGTCCGACACGGCGACAGGAGCTGTGGCGGGTTTCGACGGGCTGGGTAAGAGCATCATCGCCTGCTACAGCACGGCGAAAAAAGGAACGGTCTCCACCATAGTGCCCATGCTGCCCGAAGGTTCGGCGGTTACCCTGCACCGCAGTCTGGTGGACCACGTGGTTACCGAACACGGCATAGCCCGCCTGCGGGGAAGGACGGTCAGGGAACGAGCCAGGGAACTCATCGGCGTGGCAAACCCCGCGTTCAGAGAGGAGCTGCTCGCCCAAGCCAAAGCACTGGGCTATCTCTGAGCTTTCCTAGTGCCTGCGGATTTCGATATCCCCGGAGCCTGTGGAGAGATTAACCGGAGTCAGTCCGGAGCCCAGCACCGCCTCCCGGGGGCCTGAAAGCCTTGAGTCGCAGTCGACGGATCCCGAGACGGTGGACCACGAGACAAGAGCGTCGAAACTATCGTCATAACCGAGGCGTATATCGCCGGAGGCGCTTCTGGCCGATATCTCTCCTCCCCGGGAATCGGTTTCGATCCCTATTGTACCCGATGCTGTTTTAACCCGTATGGACTGGGAACAGCCGGCGATCGCCACATCCCCGGAGGCGCTGGAGACAGCGACATCCCCATCGCAGGCCTGGATTTCCACATCGCCGGATGCGGTCTGAATATCCAAGGCGCCTACCCTGTCGATAACTTCCACATCGCCGGACAGGCTGTGAATCGAAAGCTCCTCCACCGAAAGGGGAATCCAAAGCTCCATGCTCTCCGGTTCGCTGTGATCCTTGCCGGTGGAAATGCTGAGCATGCCCTTCTCGTCATCCTCGATCTCGATGGCCGAACGTTCCTGCCCATGGGCTTTGAGGGAGAGCCCCCTGGGCGAGAGATAAATCCTGAGGTCGCTGGACTTGGTGCGAACTTCGATTTTCTCCACGCTGTCCACCGCGATATCCTCCATGTTGAGGTTTCTCGTTCTCCCCCCCTGGCCGTCGGAGCCTTGTTCCCTGAAAACTTTGCTTCTGCGGAACATTCCGGCCAGGTCGAGGGCTTTTTTTATCACGTCGCCGAGATCTTCGCCGTCGATGGTGATCTTGGCCTTCCCGGTTTTCTCCCCCCGGGACTTAGTCGTTTCCGCCGAGGATGCGCCGCTGGTCGCTTCCGCGCCCTCGATCGATCCCATATCGCCACTCGAACCCGCGCCGCCGCCCTCCCCTTCTTGCAACAGGCTTTTTGCGAGGCTTTCCGGAGCTTCGAGACCCGCTATGATCTCCTCTTCGCTCGCCCCCGGGTTTTGCCTGCGCAGTTCGTCGATATGGTCCTCGATTTCCAGCAGTATGTCCCGCCTGGCTTCCTCGTCAAAATCGAGCAGACCACGCGACAATCGTTCCATGTATTCGCTTCGTGTCATTCCGCTTTTCCTCCGCCGGAAATGCCCGTTCTGACCGCTTGGCTTCTATCGTATTCCTCGATCATGGCCGAGAGCAACGTCGCTCCCAGGCTCGTGATAGTGTAGTACTTCCGCGGGTGTCCGACCTCCGGGGTTTCCCAGCTGGCCGCGATGCTTCCATCCTTCGTCAGTCTCATGAGGAGCGGGTAGAGGGTTCCTTCGCTGATATCCAGCCCCAAGTCCCGCATCCGCTCCATGATCGCCAGCCCATAGCTCCTACCCTCGGCGGATAGGAGCTCGAGAAGGCAGAGCTCGAGAAATCCCTTACGGAATTGGCTCTTCCATTTTTCGAGGAGTTCCTCATCCCTCTCCATCGGACCTTCCTTCGGGGCGGGATCGAAGCTTAAAAGCCACCCCGGGACCTACCTGTGTAAAAATCGAAAAAATTCCGGTCTGAAAACACATCCGGCTTTCCCGCCCTTCCATAAACATCCATGAAATCCTTCCTCATTTTATCACCGAAGGAACGATTCATGGAGTGGCCCGGGACAAGCCGGCGGACGATGGATCTTACTGCACCGGAAACCGCGCGCAGTAGCGACCGGAACGAGCGCGCTTCGCGCCCCAGCTCCATTGGCTTCGCTTCCATAGCATTCTCCATTTCAAAAATACCTTGTATTGCATAATATAATTGACTACAAAATGTTTTTCAAGGCCTTTTTATCGTTTTTTCCATTTTCATAGCTTAAAAGACCACAACTCGTATCTGCCGCATCGAAGACTGTGGAGTATTGACCCCCGGAAACCTATCGATGAGAATTACCACAATGCAGAGCGATGCCCATGTTCACCTTCCGGCCCTTTCCGAGAGGCAAGCCGATTTTTTCCTTAACCTGCCCGATTCGGACTGGAGAGCCGCCTTCGTCTCCCATGATCCTGCGGAGTTCGAAACATCCTCGGCCTTGGCGAAGTTTTTCCCCGGTTGCATACAGGGTTTCGGGATTCATCCCCAATCGCTCCGGGAGGAAGGCCGGAGCTTTCTGGCTTCTCTTGTGGAAGAGCGACGCATTGGTTTCATCGGCGAGGCGGGGTTCGAATTTTTCGGCGACAGGCCGGAGTGGATACGAAACGAGGAAAACCTGAAAAGTCAGCGTGATTTTTTCGAGTTCCAGCTCGCCTTGGCCATCGACGCCGGGCTCCCCCTTCTCGTCCATATGAGAAAGGCGACTGATGTGCTTCTGGGCTACGCTCCCCGGCTGAGACAGCTGCCTTCGCTGATATTCCACGGCTGGCCGGGCCGTATCCACGACGCAAACGCATTTTTGCTAAAAGGCGTCAATGCGTTTTTTTCCTTCGGCACCCCCTTGCTGCGACAGGCCGCCCATGCCCTGGAATGTTGCCGGGCCCTGCCGGGAGAGAGGATCCTTTCGGAGACCGACGCCCCATGGCAGCCGCCCAGAGGCTGGAGCTGGACCAGGCTCGATCACATCATCCCGATCTCCCGGCTCATTGCCTCCGCGCGGGGACTCGAAGCCGAGGAAATGGGCCTATTGCTCAGAAAAAACTTCAACAAGGCCTTTGGCCTGGAGGATTGATGGATGTACGGCGACTTCAGGGATAGGACAGCCATCCTCCTGGGCGACCCGGGCATGAAAACCCTGGAAGCCGCCAGCGTGGCGGTGTACGGCCTCGGCGGCGTCGGGGCGGCTTGCGCCATGGATTTGGCCAGGGTCGGTGTCGGCAGGCTCTATGTGGTCGATTTCGATCGTGTCGAGGAGAGTAATCTCAATAGGCTTTACTTCGGCTATAAGGAGAATGTGGGCCTGGCGAAGACCGAAGCATTCGCCCGGCTCGCCAGGTCGGTAAATCCTTTTATCAAGATCGAGGAACGTCGAATCTTTTTCTCCGGAAATGATGCCGCGAAAATCATAGACACCGAGAGCGCCTACCACGCCGACTGTGTGGATTCGCTCAACGCCAAGGCTAATCTCGTCGCCGCCCTCTGCGCCGGAGGGCAAAGCTTCATCTCCTCCATGGGAACCGCCGGCAGGCTCGAACCCGAAGGTCTCAGGCTCGGCGATATCTGGGAAAGCAAGGGCTGCCCCCTGGCGAAAAGTCTTAGGACAAGGCTGAAACACATGGGCGTTACGGCCCATTTCCCCGTCGTCTGGTCCGACGAGCCGCCGGTGAAACCAGTACAGCGGAACGCTTCGAAAGGCAACCTCGATGCCCGAGGCGACGATACCGGCGAGGCAAGCGCTAAACGCGGCGGGGATGAGAGTGGGTATGGCGAAGAACCGGCGGCGCGACCCCGGGGAAGGCCCCGGCTGGTCCAGGGTTCCAGCCCCTTCGTGCCACAGACCGCGGGCCATATAATGGCCGCCTGGATAGTGCGGCGGATCATCGCCGATGCGGCCGATAAGCGCTAAAGACTGGCATATCGCGTCCAGGGCTTCTGTGCTAAAATGATGACGCTGGAGGAAGCATGGAAGAGAGCGTTGAGGTTTTTTGGGCGAACTTCGAAAAAGAAACCGGAGAAAAGGTCCTCGATCGAACCATGGCTCAGCGATTCTCCTCGCCTAAGGACAGGGGCGATTGGGGTTTGCTCGTACTCTCGCCCACGGGTTTGCGATTTCGTCCGACCCCCGGCCAAAACTGGTTTTCTTCTTTGTTCAAAGCCTCATCGGCCCCCGTACCCGCCCGGGCGGACGAAGATATTTTCATCCCTTACGCGAGCATGCTCAGCCTGCGAAATCCTCCCCGAAAATTCCTGGACTTTCTTTTTGGTACGCCCTTTCTCGCCTTCGACATTCGTTTCAGCAGCCCTCAAGGAGAAGAGCAACTCAGGTTCGCGGTGGATCCTAAAAGCGATTTTCTCGTCAGTCTAAAAAAGATGAGGGAAAAAACGAGTTAGGCAGGGCGGTTGCCCTTTTCCTCCAGGCTACGTATCTTTCTAGCGATGACAGAAGCAGCGGAAATCCTGGCGAAGACAGGTATCCCTTTCAGGGAATACGGCGTCACCGCCGTGGACAGCTATTGCGGTTTTTCCGCACCCCAGTCCCCCGCTTTCTATCTCGTCCAGTGCAGTATCATCGATCTCGCCCGGGCCTTCGAATCCCTGCAGTATCCCTCCCTGCCCTATGCCGACGCGGCCCTGGAATTCGAAGGCGAGGGAGCGAAAGTCCGCTTTCTCTGCCGGGATACTATAGATCAGAAGAGGCTCGGCAGTCTCGCCATCACCGATTTTCGCAGAGATCCCCTGGATGGCAGGTATTACGACCCGAGGGGAGTCTACCAGGCTTTGCGCGAAAGAAGCTTCGATCCAGCGGAGGAGGTTCACGAGAACGATCTTTTCGAAACCTGCCTCTATCTTTCAAGACTGAGGCAAAGCGGCACGGCGCCCCTTTTCAAGCCTTCCCTTCCCTCATCACCCTCAACGCTGTGGCAGAAAGACCTGCTCAGCCATATTCTGCAAGGGCCGAACTCTTCGGCCGCATTGGATTTCCTGGGCGAATCCGGTTTTATCGCGGCATTCTGGCCGGAACTGGAAGCCCTCCTCCAGGTCGACCACGCCAAGGACTGCCACCCCGAAGGCGGAGGCTGGTCCCATACCATGGAAGCGCTCAGGTACAGGAAAACCAGGGATTTGCGCCTCTCCCTGGCAATACTCCTGCACGATATCGGAAAGGCCCGATCGGCATCCAGGGAAGGCCGTCGCTTCGACAAACACGCGGAGATAGGAGCGGGGATGGCCGCTCGATTCTTGCGCGATCTCGGATACGAGGCCGGAATAATCGAGGACGTCTCCTTCATGATCCGCTGGCACATGCTGCCCGCCGCCCTGCCCCGAATCCCCATCACCTCGGTGCAGGACATAGTATTCGACCAGCGTTTCCCCTTGCTATTGGAATTGTTCCGCTGCGACGAGTTCTCCTCGTTCAAGGGGCCCGACGTTTACTATGCCGCTTGCGCCGCGTATCGGGCTTTTCAAAAATTCGAGAAAAACCCCTTCAGGGAAAGGGACGGAAGAAAGAAAACAAAGTATTCCGCCGCCGCTCTACCATTCTTCCCACATTGAATTCAGGTCCTCGAACTCCCTCAGCCCAGCTTTGGCGAATTCATGTGCGTAGGCCGGCCCGTCCGGACCATTGTTTTTCTTCGAGAGATCCCTCGGAAGGGGCTACAGGCTATTCATCCCGCAAGCTCTTTTTCCGGTAATCCGCCACCAAGGCCAGGGCATCGGCTTCCTGGTCGTCGGGCACGACGACGCTGACCCCCCGTATATCCGTGACGAAAAGAGGATTTACGTTGAACATGGAATTGGCCATGAGCTCGCCTTCGATGCCGCCCGAACGCAGGATGCTCAGGACTACCACCGCCTCATCCTGAAAGGTGGAGGTGAAAACGGTTTTCATATACCCCTCCTCGCGCTTTCCACGGCCTGTGGACTCTTGTCAAAGACAGGGCCCAGCCTTCGGGGTCCTTTTTCCGTCATCAGCCAATCCTCCTCGACGCGCATGCCGCCGCAGTCACGCCAGGCTTCCAATTTTTCGTAGTCGATGAAGGAATCGTGGAGGGCCTCGGCCTTCCATTTGTCTATGAGCCCGGGAATGAAGTAGATTCCCGGTTCGATGGAGTGAACCATGCCGGGCACTATCGCCTTTGCCAGCCGCAGGGATCGCAGTCCGAACTGGGTACTCCTCGGGCTGTCGCCGTATCCCACCCTGTCCTCGCCCAAACCCTCCATATCGTGGACATCCAAGCCGATCATGTGGCCTATGCCGTGGGGAAAGAAGAGCGCGTGGGCCCCCTCTTCCACCGCCTCCTCGGGATCGCCCTTCATGATGCCCAAATTCTTAAGCCCAGCGGCAAGAAGGAAAGAAGCGGTTTTATGAACCTCCCGGAATCGTTTGCCGGGTTCCAGCCCAGCGGTAGTACCTTCCAAAACCGCAAAAAGAAGCTTGTAGAGTTCGGCCTGTCTGGGGCTGAAAGCCTTGCCGACGGGGAAACTGCTGGTCAGGTCCCCAGCATACCCCGAAGGGAGTTCGGCCCCGGCATCGAGCAGAAAGATCGAACCTTCGCGGCAACGTGCTTCGCTGACATGATTGTGCAGGACCTCCCCGCTTTGGGTGGCTATGGTGGAAAAGCTCAGTCCGCATCCCCTGCGTTCGGCGGTATAGCGTACCCGAGCGGCGGCTTCGGACTCCGTCCAGCCGGGCTTCAACGACAAGAGCAGGCCGCGATGCATCTCCACGCTGATTTCGACCGCCCTCTCGATTTCACGGATCTCCCTATCTTCTTTGATCTCCCGCATGGCTATAATCGAAAAGATCAAAGTCTCGCTTTCTCCCTTCTCCAGCGCGTTCCCGGGGAGCCCGAGAAGTCCTTCGAGCCATGCCTTCGTCTCTCGCCGGCACAGGGGGGGTATGAGCAAATCCTTTTGAATTCGGGAAACCTGAAGAAGCCCCAGTTTTTTCTCTACCGCCCCAGCCAGGGAGCGAAGGGGAAGAAAGCTCCCAATCCCGGCCGCGAAAGCCCGCTCGGCGAGGGACTCGCGGGGGCCTGTCCAGACCAAATCATCGATGGATAGCTCGTCGGCGAAAAGCGTTGTCGCTCCATCTTGGATATCAACAAGGGCGACCATGTCGGGCTCATTCAAGCCGATATAGTAAAGCCAGTTGGAATCCTGCCTAAAGGGATAGGAATTGGCCTGATAATTGATCGGACTATGGGAATGGGCGGCCAGAAGGACAAGCCCTTTCATGCCCCTTCCCCTCAAAAGAGAACAGAGTCGAGTTCTTCGCTCGTCGTATACCGATGCTTCAAACATAGGACAATAGTATGCGGCGCCAAGGGATAGGTCAACAAAGGCGAACCCGAACCGAAAAGAAGGCAAATGGCGCTGTGCCATGGGAGGTCTGCCGCGAATCGTTCCATCCGCCGGTCTTCGCTCCGCCACTCTCCCCCTCCGAACCAACAAGGTTCGAGGAACTAAATAGTATTCGTCATTGCCTTCTATTAGAAGGCAAAAACCTCTCTCTGGGTAAATGGTGAAAAATCCCGCATCGGATATGGTATTGGCAATGGACTATATCCGAGAATGCCTAGCCCGCAACCTTGTCATGCGAAGGACCTTTCTTCATCTCTCCCAGGAGGGCCTGGCTGATCGAGCGGGCCTGAGTCCGGGGTTTATCGCAAATCTCGAGCGGGGGAAAAGCTGGGTTTCGCCCTCGTCCTTAGAGAAGTTGAGCAGGGCGCTGGATACGGAGCCATGGAAACTGCTTCAGGATCCGCAGACCGATCAAAAAGGATATAGCAAGGAAGAGCTATCCATGCTCTGGGACAGGGCGAAAAGCGAATTCTTCAACGGTCTTTGATCAGCCCGGCGATTATAATCCATTAGCCTTTAGGGTTTCCCTGTAGTTTTTCAGCGTTTCAGGCTTGAGCCTGTTGATAGAAAGAAACAGCAGCAATCCCGCAGACAATAGGCAGGCGGGTATCAGGGCCGTGTGCAAGCGGATGCCCAGCTGGGGAAGATCCGATCGGGGCTGCTGAGCGAATCCCGTAAGGCTGTGGACAATCCAAAAGGAAAGAGCCTGCACCGCGTAAGCCAACCTTCCGGCGAGGGCCCTGAACCCTATATAGACGCCATCGTCCCTCTTGCCGGTCTTGACCACTATTTCATCGATCACGTCGGCCATGGCGGGGGTCATGAGCATCCAAAAACCTCCGAAACCCAAACCCCAGACAAACATGGACGCGACAAAGCCCAGGTAACTTTGGACGAACATCAGGGGAAGACAGAAAAGGGCGAGGCTCCCCGCGGCCGAGGCCAGAAGTTTTTGATTAGAGGGAACTATTCTCTTCAAACCAAGCCAGAGCGGTATCCCCGCCAGGGCGCCGGCAAGCATTCCGGCGAATATGAAGGTTGTGCTTCTTCCTCCCAAAATATAATCGCCGACGTAGTGGATCGATGCTGTCATCGATATCGTCGCGGACTGATAAAAGAAGTAAAGGATGATGAAAGCCAAAAAGTTGCGGGAAGCCAGAGCTTCCTTGAGCTGGGAGAAAAACGAGGGTTTTGCCTTTCTTTCGGCCTCCTGGCGCAGATAGCGCTCGATCATCTCCTTAGTTTCCTTCGTACCGGGAAACATCAGCAGGGAAGCCGCGAGTGCTATGCCGGCGAAGATCGAAGCGTTGACCAGATAGCTGGCCGGTTCCCCGTAACGTACGATAAGGGTGGGCAGCACCGCTCCGCCCGCCACCCCGAAGACGCCGATGAGGGTTCCGATTCCCGCAGCTTTCGCCCTGGAGCCTTCGGATCTGAATCTATCGGGGAATAGGGATTGATAATTGACCTCCCAGGTTGAATACAGCGTGTCGTAGACGCAGATGGACACTAAAAGCCAGGAGAAAACCAGGCCGGGGGAGGACTTGGGAGCGGCGAACACGAAAATGAAGGCCAGGGCGCAGCTTAGGGTGCCTAAAAAAATCCAAGGGAACCGGCGGCCGTATTTTTTCGCCAAAGGCGTAGGCCGGGAACTCAGATATCCGATAAGGGGATCGTTGGCGGCATTCCACACCGAATAAAGGATTACCGCCAGAGCGACCAGTCCCGCCGGAAGCCCCAGCTCGGTCTCGTAGAATTTGAACACGAGGGAGGCGAAGGCGCCGGTGAGGAATTCGGCGAGGAACTTACCCACCCCGTAGGAAGCCATAATCGATGTTTTTTGTTCCGCCACGAGGTGGCTGCCCTGCGCTTTCGCCATTTTATAAGCTCCTGTCCTTTGATCGCGCTTATAGTAATCCCGGAAGGCCCTGGGCGCAAGGAAGAACTCGTATCATCGTTTCCCCGGCGCCTGACTGACCTTTCGTACAACAAGCTTCGAGGAACCAAGGGAAGGTTGACAGGCCAAGGCTGCTTTTCTACTATTCAACGATGAAAAGCAAATACATACCACCAATCCTTTACATACTATTTACGCTGGCGGCCCTCTCCGGTCTCGGGGCGGAAAGCCCTCTGACAGCCTATACCCTCGACAATGGCCTGGACGTTCTCTTGATGCCATTGCCCGGCTCCGACGAACTTTCCATGGGAATCGTATTCAAAGGCGGTACCGAAGCCCAGACAAGCGGTAACGCCGGGCATTTCGGCCTGCTGGAACAACTGCTCTTCAGGGGAAGGGCATCCGAACCCGGCGAGCCCGAACCGGCCGGGGCCCTGGAAGCCCTGGAAGCCTCCGCCTTCGACGGCGGGGTGAAGACGGACCGTTTCGCCTTCGCCTTCAGCCTTTCCCCGGGCTTTCTGGACCAGGGCTTGAATACGCTTTCCCATCTGTTCTCGGGTCTTAGGTTGGAGACCGCCCTCTCGGATCCCTCGGCGCTTTCGGAGGCGAAAAATGCCCTCCTCGCCAGGATGGAAGCTGCGGTATCCGAGCCGGAGGAGATATACGAATACGCGCTGGCAAAAAAACTCTTTTCTTCAGCCCCCTGGAGGCTCGATGCCGTCGGTTCGGAAAAAACGCTCCGGGAGGCGAGCGGTGCTTCGCTCAAGGCCCTTGCCTCCCGATGGCTGATACCGAACAACGCCGCCTTGCTGATGGCCGGCGACTTCGATCCCCGGGTCGCCAAACCGCTCATTTCCGCGGCCTTCGCCTCATGGAAAAAAGCCGAAGATCCTTGGAAAACGCCGCCAAGCGCCCTGCCAAAACCCGGGGTAACCAGGCCGACACTGATGGTTTATCCCGACGCGACCCAGCGTAAAGGCTACGCGTCCCTGGAAATGCGGTACCGGGGACCGGATATCGGCTCCCCGCGATTCGCGGCGGCTCGGCTATGGGCCGAAATGCTCTCCCAATCCGATTCAAGACTCGCCAAGGCCCTGGCCAAGGCTATGCCCAAGAACTCGGCTTCATCGACGCCGAAAGTCCGGTATCAGGCCATGCGAAGCGCTTCCTGGTTCTCCCTCTCCACGACGATAGTGATCGGAACCTTAGCGAATCCCGCGGACGCGGTCCTGGCTTTCAAGGAAATCGTACGGGGGACCGAGATGTACGCCATGAAGACGAATCCCGGTTACTTTTCCGAAATCGAATACAAAAACGCCAAAGCATCCTTCGAGGAACCCCCCGGGCATGAAAATTCCCAGCTTGCCCTTTCTTTTTTGATGGATTCCTGGCTTCTGGGAGGCTCCAAAGGTTTCGAAACGGGTATAAAGTCGATCCGGGCTTTGACCTCGAAGGACATTACGAGCTTCGCCGACGAGTACCTGATGAAAAATTTGGAGATCGTTTCGATACGCCTAAACCCCGAAGATTACGCGATCAAGAAGAAGAATTTCGACAGTTACGGATTTGAGCTGATAAGCCCACAGAACGCCTTCTGGTGGAAATAACAACGGTTCGGGGGTATTTTCTGGCCGTCGCCAATCGACAACCTCACGACAAGCCGCGGGGCATGCCGGTTTTATTTTATAAGATGGTGAATAAAAAGATGGTGAATAAAACGCGGATTTCGCGCCGAAACAGCGTTCGGTAAGTAGAGCGCAGCGGGCCGCGGGTATGAAGCCCGCGGGCGAATCAATCTTCTTCCAGGGAAAGGATGCTCGGCAGGCCGCGGAGCGCCTTGCTGGTCTTTTTGAGGTTGTCCCGCGAATCGGCTTCCAAAATGAAAAACCCGGAGAGATTCCCGTCGCCCCGCTCGCCCAGCTTGCCTTCCCTCAATCGGCCCGAAAATTTGCGCACCGCCGATTCGATTTCGGAGAAAATATCGGGCACCATCTTGGTAGAGACCCTGTAGCGGGCGGTACACTGCGAAGCGTCCTCCCAGCGGACCTCTATCTTTCTCTGTTCGAAATCGGCCACCGCCGCGATGGTCTTGCAGTCGGCCCTATGGATTATCACCCCCCGGCCCCGGGAAATATACCCGACGATGGGATCTCCGGTGACGGGTCTGCAGCAGCCTGCGATCCGGATCAGCATGTTATGGACACCATCGATCGACAGCCCCGCCCGATCACTGCTGAGCTCGTTCTGCGGCTTAATGCTGCGGAACTCCATCTCGGTGCGACCGTGTTCGATTCCAAGGCCGGCCCCGGCTTTTTCGGCCTGAAGTCTCGCTTCTTCCTGCGCCTCCTGCTCCTTGAGCTTATCCTCGGCTTTTTCCTTTTCCTGTTTCTTGCCGACGATGATGCTCTTGTCGATGGCCAGAACCTGCCCGCTCTGGACCAAAAGCGAGCGGATCTTGGACCTGGCCTTGGAAGTATGGGCGAGTTTGAGCCAGTTGATATTGGGCTTCGCCAGGGGAGAGGTGAGAATTTCCACCAGCTGGGTATTTTTGAGTTCCGCGTCCAGGGGAATGATCGCCCCGTCCGCCTTGGCGCCGACACAGTGGGCGCCGATATCCGAATGGATGGCGAAGGCAAAGTCGATGGCCGTTGCCCCGGCGGGAAGCTCTATCACATCGCCCTGGGGGGTGAACACGAATATCGAATCCTTGAGCAGCTCCCGCTTTATCTCGTCCAGGTATTCGGCCCCCTGGGCGAGAAACTCGTTCCACTGCCTCAGCCTGTTGACGATGGGCAACTGCTCCAGGCTAGGGCGCTCGGCGCTTGAGCCCCTTTTGTACAGCCAGTGGGAGGCGACGCCGAACTCCGCTATCGCGTGCATGAGCTTGGTGCGTATCTGTACTTCCAGAAGCTGGCCGTCGTAGCACATGACCGTCGTATGAAGGCTTCGGTAGCCGTTGGCCTTGGGCATGGCGATATAATCCTTAAACCGGCCTTCGATGGGTTTCCAGAGGCGATGGACCAAGCCCAGGAGGGAATAGCATTCGTTTTCGGTCTCGCAGATCAGCCGCAGGCCCATCAGATCGTACAGCTCCTCGGCGGGTTTGCCCTTTTTGCGCATCTTCTGATAAATGGAATAGAAGTGCTTGGCCCTGGAGCTGATTTCGACGGCGATACCTTCCTTGAGCGAAGCCCTGCGGATATCCTCGCTCACCCGGGCGAGGAATTTTTCTCGGGTCGCTTTTTTCTTGGATACGATTTCCCGGATCTGATCGAAGACTTCGCGGTTGAGCACCTTCAGGGCGAGGTCCTCCAATTCGTCCTTCAGCCAGGAAATACCCAGCCTGTCCGCCAGAGGGGCGAATATGTCCAGGGTTTCGGCGGCTATGGTTTTCTGTCGCTCCTCGGGCAGATACTTAAGGGTGCGCATGCTGTCCAATTTATCCGCCAGTTTGACGATGATCACCCTGATGTCTCCCGTCATGGCGAAAAGCATCTTCCGCATGGTTTCGGCCGCCTGGACGGTCTTGTTCTTGGCTCTGACGGTGGACAGCCTGGCTACACCCGCGACGATCATGGCCGTCTCGGGGCCGAAGGCTTCGGCGATTTGCTCGTCCGGAGAGGCTACAAGCGCCTTTAGACGGACTTCCCGCTTCTTTTCTTCGCTCTTTTTTTCCTGTTTCGCCAGTTTTCTACTCTGGGTCCTGGACTGAGCCTGCGTTTCGGAACCCGGCTCGCCCTGCTCGGCCGGTGGAATACCCTCCACCGGCCGGGTCTTCGCCTCCCCGCCCTGGTGTCGATAGCCCGAGCTGCGGTTTTCGGTACAGTCATGCACCAGCGCCGCAACTATGGAATCCAGGTCCAGTCTCATATCGAGAAGCGTGGAGGCTACCCGAAGATCATGGGCCCAGGCTTCTTCGCCCGAGGCGCGTAACGTCGATCCATGCCGATCCTGAGCCCATTTCAAAGCCTTCTCGATAACGGAAGCCCCTTCCGCGCCGAAGCTCTGGCTGGATTTGGCGAGAAATTCAAGGCTAGACTCGTCCATCCTCCCCTCTTTTCCAGGGCAGCCTGCCGGAACTGACCCTGGGCAGCCCCGCGAGGTCCTTCCAGGCCCGAATCTCCTGAAAGCCCTCTTTTTCTAACATATCATGAACCTTCTCGATCTGCAAAGCATCGGTTTCTATTAAAAGAAACCCGCCTGGTTTGAGCCGGGAACTCGCCTGGCCGACAAGGCGCCGAACGAGGACGAGCCCGTCGGGGCCGCCGTCCAGGGCGAGGCGGGGTTCGGTCCATCCCTCGGCCAGGAGTGTTTCGGTTTCTGAACTGAGCAGGTAGGGCGGATTGGATACTATCATGTCATAGAAAGGTCGCGGCACAGTTCCGATACCAGGGGAGTGTTCAATATCCTCCAACAGATCGGCCCTGGCCAAGGGCAACTCCCTGCCCAGTATCCGCAGGCTATTGAGCCGGGCTACCTCCAGGGCGTCCCGGGAAATATCGGTGGCGCAGAGTCTCCAGCCCGGTCGTTCGGCGGCGAGACTTATGGCGACAGCTCCCGATCCGGTGCAGACATCCACAACCGAGAATTCCGAAGCCCCCTTGCCGCGTCCGATACGGGCGGAGCGGCTGTCGCCCAGCTCCAGGGCGGCGGACACCAGGACCTCTGTGTCGGGCCGCGGAATCAGGACCCGACGGTCCACAAAAAAATCCCGGCCGAAAAATTCCTTTTTCCCGGTTATCGACGCCACGCTCTCGCCGGAGAGCCGCCGCTCCCAGGCAGCCTTGAACTCCCACGGAATGGAATCCGCCGAATCGCTCAAGGAGGCCAGCAGCCTGTCCCTGCTGATTCCCATGCAAAAAGCCGCGACGAGACAAGCGTCCAAGAAGGGGGTATCGCTTTTTTTGTTTTCCGCCGCCCGCGAAGCCAGGAATTCGCCAACGCTGTGGGCTTCCCGCGAGGAAGAACGAGGCATCAGAGTCCCTCGTCGAGAGCCTTCTGCCGCGCGTCCAGGACGAGGGCGTCCACCAACTCGGCGATATCGCCCTCCATTATCAGATCGAGTTTGTAGAGGGTTAGATCGATCCTATGATCGGTAAGCCTGTTCTGGGGAAAGTTGTAGGTCCTGATCCGCTCCGACCGTTCTCCCGTACCCACCTGGCTTTTGCGCTCCGCCGATCGCTCGGCCTGACGCTTGGCCTCTTCCATCTCGAAGAGCCTGGCGCGCAAGATTCGCAGGGCCTTGGCCTTGTTCTTTATTTGGCTTTTCTCGTCCTGGCAATGGACCACGAGCCCCGTGGGGAGGTGGGTGAGCCGCACCGCCGAGTCGGTGGTATTGACGCTCTGCCCGCCGGGGCCGCCGGAGCGCATGACATCCACCCGGAGGTCTTCAGGTTTAATCTCGATTTCCGTTTCTTCCATCTCGGGAAGCACCGCGACGGTGACCGCGGAGGTATGGATTCTGCCGGAACCTTCGGTGCTGGGCACCCGCTGCACCCTATGGACCCCCGATTCCCAGCGAAGTCGTTCGTAGACCGCGTTCCCGTTCACCGAGAAGACGATTTCCTTCAAACCCCCGAGTTCCGTGGCGTTTTCGCTCATGACCTCGGTGCGCCAGCCCATGGAATCGGCGTAGCGGGAATACATCCGGAAAAGATCGGCGGCGAAAAGCGCGGCTTCCTCGCCGCCCGTGCCGGCCCGGATTTCCATGATAACCGCCTTGTTCGCCAGAGGATCCCGGGGCGCCAGCAATTCCTGCAGGCCATGTTCGAGTCCGTCCTTTTTGGATTCCAGAAGTTCCAGCTCATCCCGGGCGAGGGCGAGAATCTCGGGGTCGGATTCGGCGTCGAGCAAGGAACGGGCATCGGCGATCTGGGACAAAAGTTCATCGTAGCGCTTCTGGGCCTCGTCGATCTCGCCGAGGCGGGCCCGCTCGCGCATGAGTTCCCTATATGCCGACTGATCGCGGAAAACCTGGGGATCCGCCGCCTCTTCGTCGAGCTGGCGCAGGCGCTTGCGTATGGCATCTATTCTGTCTGTCACCCCCCGATGGTACTCCGGCGACGGCTATCGCTTCAAGAAGCCGGGGCGGAACCGTTTTGGCCGGGAAAGGCTTAAAACTGCCCAGCTCAAACCAATTCGAAACAGCTGGGTTCGACCGCTTCCACCACAATCTTCCTTCCGCCGGGAACGGCCATATCCTCACGATCCCTCATCAGATAGTCCTTCTTGTCGTTCTGGATGGTGACCCAGAGCAGCCCGTTATTCACCAGCAATCTTCTGTCGTGCTGGAGATCGAAGGCGAGAACATCATCCTCATCGATACAGCCAGGAAAAGAAGAAGCGGGAATCGATTCGACCAAATGCTTGACGAGCGACGATTTATTCGTCATAAGGCACCTCCGTCCAAGGATGGACGTATATCTATTCTTTTTAATATAGTGAGTATTGTCTATAAAGAAAAATTTTTCGGGTCGGATCTTTTTGCGATTAGCCCGGCCTTGCCGGCCCGGGCCAGTCCAAGTATCATATCAGGCTATGCTGGATTATAAATTTATCAAAGACAAGCTCGACGAAGTGAAGAAAAACATCGCCGAGCGATATATGGACGCCGACGCCGATCTCGTGGTTTCCCTCTACGACGAAAAAATCGGTCTTCAGCGGGAAACGGAGGAGCTGCGCAAAAAACGGAACGACAACGCCCTGGCTATGAAGGGAAAACTCGATCCCGAAACCCGGGCGGTCAGAATAGAGGAAGGCAAGCTTCTCAAGGATAAAATCGCCCAGGCCGAAGCCCGCCTGACCGAGCTGGATAACCGCCTGGCCGTCGAAGGAGCAAAAATCCCCAATATGGCCCACCCCGAGGCGCCCAGGGGCAAGGAAGACAAGGACAACCTCGAGGTCAAGCGGGTGGGCGAGCCCACAAAATTCGATTTCGAGCCAAAGGACCACGTCCAGCTGGGTCAGTCCCTGGATCTCATCGACTTCGACACCGCCACCAGAGTTTCGGGCACCAAGTTCTATTATCTCAAGAACGAAGCGGTAATCCTGGAGATGGCCCTGGTGCGCTATACCCTGGATACCCTCATGAAAAAGGGCTTTACCCTCTTCCAGACCCCGGACATCGCCAAGACCGAAATCCTGGAGGGCATCGGATTCAATCCCAGGGGGCCCGAATCCAACATCTACACCGTCGAAGGCGAAGGAACCTGCCTTATCGGCACCGCAGAGATCACCCTGGGCGGCTACTACTCGGGCTCCATCCTCGACAAGATAAGCCTGCCCTTGAAGCTCGCCGGAGTCTCCCACTGCTTCAGACGCGAAGCGGGAGCCGCGGGCCAGTTTTCGAAAGGCCTCTACCGGGTGCACCAGTTCACCAAGGTGGAGATGTTCGCCTATACCGTCCCCGAAGAATCGGGAGCCATGCACGAGTACCTGAGGACCGTGGAAGAGGAAATTTTCTCCGGCCTGGGCATACCCTTCAGGGTCGTGGACACCTGCACCGGCGACCTGGGCGCCCCGGCGTACCGCAAATGGGACCTGGAAGCCTGGATGCCCGGCCGCAACGGCGGCGAGTGGGGCGAGGTGACCTCCACCTCCAACTGTACCGACTATCAGGCCAGGCGCCTCAACATCAAGTACAAGGACGAGGACGGCAAGAACAAGCACGTCCATATGCTCAATGGCACGGCGGTGGCCTGCTCCCGGGCGATGATCGCCGTCCTGGAGAATTTCCAGCGGGCCGACGGCTCGGTGGCCATTCCACCGGCACTCGTGCCCTACTGCGGATTCTCGGAGATCGGACGGAAATAAATCCCGACAGGGAATCAGCAGTTTATTTATCTGAATCCGGCTCGTAGCCGTTGATTTCCCTCATAGCGCCCATATCCACCTTAGGCTTCCGATCCGCGGCCAAGAGCCCGTTGGTCTCGGAACCCACGTCGTAGAGCTGGGTGTAGCAATAGCCGCAGAAAAGGCCCGAATCCAGGGCATCCTTCGTGTATTCCCCGATCAGCTCGGTAGCCTCGGCATTCCCCTCCGACCTGTACCAGCCGAAGCCCCCGTATTCGCTCAAGAGCAGGGGTCTGCCATCGATCCGGGCATCGCGATCCAGGAAAAGGCTGCGGGTTTTCGCCGCCACCTGGTAAAAAAGATTGAAGGCCAGGACCTTGGGTATGGAAAAATCCTGGAGGACGGCCGGATCCCGACGTTTTAGGGCTTCGTAGAGGGCCCTGGCCAGGCTCGGATTTTTAAGATAATGGTGAATATCGAGTATATCCCCTCCAAGGTGCTCCCAGCCCGAATTGTCGATGACCGGCCTGGTGGGGTCCAGTGCCCGGGCGAGCGCCGTCATCCCCAGAACGAATCGCCGGGTCTTAGAGCCTCGGCGGTAGATACCCCAGATGCCCCAGGTTTCGTTGAACAAAATCCTGAGCACACAGGAAGGATGGGCCATATCCCTGGCGATGATGGAACGCAGCTCGGCCTCGTAGTCTCCGAAGGCCCTCCGGGAGGGCAGATAAAAGGAGGGCATTTCGCAGCTGGTGAGGAAGCCCAGTTTATCGCAGAGATACTGGAAATACGGGCTTTCCACCTTCTGGTGAATCCTGGCGCCGTTGAAACCCATGGCCTTGGCGGCGAGAATGTCTTGTTCCATCAGTGCCTTGTCCGGCGCCGCGTAGGATCCCCCCGGGTAATAGCCCTGGATGAGTACGAGTCTGAGCAACAAGGGCCGGTCGTTGAGAAGGAAGTCCCCTTCCCGAAGACCGATTTTTCTTAAGCCGAAATAGCTCTCCACCTGGTCGAGGACCTCGCTTCCCCGCAGGAGCCGGTAAATGATGGGATGGAGCACGGGATTCTCCGGCGACCAGAGGGCGCCGCCCACAGCATCGAAGCCGAACTCGAAGGAAAAAACCCCTTCCCTATCGGGACCCGCGGCGCGCAGCCTGGTCGCGGACCCATCGGGGCTCCGTAAAATTATTTCGAGGCAAAGTCGAGATCCAGCGGCCCTTCGGGCATCATCCCTCCGCCCCCCGAGCCCGGACTCGGCATTCCAGGTACCGGAATCCAGCCAAGCCCTTCCTCGCACCCGGGAGAGGGCAAAGTCCTGATCCAGCCTCGCGCCGGCCAGACGCGAGCCGCCCGTCTCCTCGATCCAGACGCTCTGCCAGATCCCCGAACAGCCGGAATACCAAACCAGAAAGGGGACTGGTAAAAAGCTCTGCTTGCCCCTCAGCTGGAAGGGGCTCCGCGAATCCCTGACCACTATTTCAAGAGAATTGTCGCCGACCTTGCAGGCGTCGCTTATGTCCACCGAGAAGGAGGAATAGCCTCCCCGATGCCCTGAGAGCGCCAGACCGTTGACATAAACCCTGGCCTCGTAATCGCAGGCTCCCACATGGAGGATCCAGCGACTATCGGGTTTGTCGGGGAGTGTAAAGCTTCTGGAATAGGACCAGCACCCCCTATCCTTCGATTTCACTCCCGACAGCTCGCTCCCTACAGGAAAGGGGACTTGTATTTTTTCCGTATGGTGTTCGCATCTCTCCCGCGCATCGTGGTTTTCCGATGTCGCGCCGCGATCATTCCCTGGCCGAATGTCGGCAGACGAATTTTCGCCTGTCCCCAGACCCCGGTATTTCCAGCCCCTGGGCAGCCTGGAAAAATCCCAGGTCCCGTCCAGGGGAATCCAGGATCGCCGGGCCCAGGAGGGGTCCGGATGATCGGCATACAGAGCGCCTTGGCGATGAGTATCGGACAAATCCGGATCTCCGTTCATCATTCCTTCGCGTATTCTATGCCGATTATTTTCATCCTGCGCTCTCCCAGGGGAAGTTTGACGGTTATCCGATCGCCGACCTTCCTCCCGATGAGCGCCTTGGCCACAGGGCTCGCCCAGCTTACCCAGCCCCGTTCCGGGTCGCTCTCGTCCACACCGACGATGCGATAGCAAACCACTTCTCCGCCTTCTTCCTCAACCCTGGCCAGAAGGCCGAAGACCATCCGATCCAGGCTCGAAGGCGGCGGGACAACCTCAAGCGCCGCCTTCATGCGGCTCAGATAGGAGATTTTGCGATCGATAAGGGAAAGTTCTCGAAGCGGCTTCGACTTGGCTTGGGCGTCGAGGCCGGACAGCAGCGCCGCCGCCCTTGGCCGCTCAACCTCCGTAAGGCGACGAAGCTCCTCCACCATCCGAAGCGCCCCTTCGGCTGTCATATAGTTCCTAACCCCCGGCGCGATGGGAAGGGGGATCTCATGCATGTCGTCGGTTTCGTCCGAACCGGAATCCTCGTCGACAAAGGCCCTGCTCATTCCAGGCCGTCCTTCGGGCGGGAAGAAGGCCTCATGACAGTGTTCATATCCTGGTTATGTACGATGAAAGATCCTTTCTCCAGAGCTGTTTTTCCCCTTCTTTTTCCCAATGGATTCTTCTTTTGACGATGAATCCGCCGTCATTGCCCTTTTTGTATTCCACGACCCCGAAACAGCCGGCGCCGAGGTACACGATTTTTTCTCCCGCTTCGAGGGCTTCCGCCGCCTGGACCCTTTCGAGGGCGCAATCGAAATGGACGGGATCGCCGTTCTCCTTGTTGGCCAAGGCCCCCGCCAGGTCGAATATCGGCTTGCCGCAGAGAGCGCATGTCCTGGGCGGCTGGCTAGGCTTTTTCTCTTCCTTGCGGACCCCCAGCGTCGAGTTGTCCCGAACTCCTTTTTGTCCCTGCCCGTGCCCGGGACGTCCATGCTTTCCTTGAGCCTGACGAGGATTGTGCCTTCTGTTGCCTTCGCCCTGTCTGCCCGACGAATTTTTCCCGTTATTATCCATCCCTTTCCTTCTTATCCAAGCGATTAGTCAAGAAACTGGCGATTCTTGTCACAGCTCCGTCCACATAGCTGTCATCCTTCAATTTATGACGCATTCTGAGAACCTTGTATACATCCGACTGTGCTTTAGCGCCGGGAGGACCAACGACTGCACCCTCGACCGGGCTGGTTCCCGCCCAGTCCAAGGAATTCCTGCGGGCTGTTTCCTTTTTTTTCATACTGTCTCGTCGAACGCTCCTTCGTATCGCATCGGAATTCCGTCGCGGAAAAGGAAAATGACATCGTATCGAATTCTACGGTTCTTATATTTTCGATACGTAGACAGATAAATCTTAGAGGTTTCGATAATCCGACGGATTTTATCGGCGTTCAAGGCCTTCTCCAGGGCTGGACAGCCCAGGGCTTTCCAATGTTTGACCTCGACGAATACAATGAGGTCCCCCCGTTCGACGATAAGGTCTATCTCGCCCCTGCCAGCCCTATAGTTTCGTTCCAGAAGACTCCAGCCCTCGGACAAAAGCAAGGAGGCGATGCGTTCCTCCCCCGCCCGGCCGAAGCCCGTCGAGGATGAGAACTCTTCCATATCCGGATAACGGAGCGGGAATCATTTCCCGCTTCAACGTACCGGCAATAAAAAAGACTGCCCGCGAGGGCAGCCTTTTGGAGCCGGTAAAATCCGCTTATGCCTTGTCGGCGGGAGCGGCGGCTGTTTCGTCCTTCTTGCTGGAGACGATGAGCTCCTTGACCTTGGACTTCTTGCCCACCTTGCCGCGGATGTAGTAGAGCTTGGACCTGCGCACCTTGCCTCTGCGCAACACCTCCACCTTTTCGACCCTCGGCGAGTTGAGGGGGAACACGCGTTCGACCCCGACGCCGTAAGAATTTTTCCGTACCGTGAAGGTCTTGCCGATGCCGGCATTTTTGATCGCGATGACCAGGCCTTCATAGGCTTGGACGCGTTCGGTCTTGCCTTCCACGATTTTGAAGCTCACGCGTACGGTGTCGCCCACCTGAAACGCGGGAAGCTCACTCTTCATTTGTTCGGCTTGAATGGACTGTACCAGGTTCATGCCATCCCCCTTCATCGATTGCCTCGCGCAACAACCGGGCGACATCTTCCGCCAAGTTGTCTTTCGTAAGAAGCTCGGGGCGGTAGGCCAGCGTCTTGAGGATGCTTGCCTTGAGCCTCCACCGTGCGATTTGTGCATGGTTGCCCGACAGAACAACGTCGGGAACCCGTATAGTATCATAAAGCGCCGGGCGTGTATACTGGGGATACTCGAGGAGTCCCTTGGAGAAACTCTCCTCCTCCAGCGATTCCCCGGAGATAACCCCGGGCATGAGACGATAGATCGCGTCCACCAGGACCAGGGCCGCCACTTCTCCGCTGGACAACACATAATCCCCGATGGAAATTTCGTCGGTGATCCTGCTCTCGATAATCCGCTGATCCACGCCCTCGTAGCGGCCGCAGAGGATAACTAACCCCGCCTCCCTCGAAAGTTCTTCGGCGTAGGACTGGGTCAGCAGCCTCCCCGAGGGAGTGACGTACACCGTGCGGATTCCCGGTGAGCCCGCTGCTTCCAGGGCCTTGTCCAGGGGTTCGGGCTTCATGAGCATTCCCGCCCCGCCCCCGAAAACCTCGTCGTCGCATTTATGGTGCTTATCGGTGGCGTAATCCCTGATGTTGACCAACGAATACTCCACATGGCCTGCCGCCACCGCCCGTTTCATTATGGAAGCTTCGAAATAGGTTTTCAGTATTTCGGGGAATAGGCTGAGTATGGTCAGTTTCATTCCAGCAGCCATCCCGCCAAAAGCTCCAGGCTTTTCGCCTTCAAATCCACTTCCCCGACGAACTCTCTCCGGAAGGGAATCAGCGCCCTTGCTCCGGTTCCTGTCTTGCGCATTTCCAAAAGGGGATCGGCCCCACCTTCCAGCACAGCTTCGACGATACCCAGCTCCAAGCCCCCGCCCAAAACCCGCAGGCCCACAAGGTCATGGATATAAAACTCGTTTTCCCCCAAGGGGCTCGCCAACTCTCTGGGCAGGTAAAGGAGCATGCCGGTGAGCCCTTTCGCCTTTTCCGGCGACTCATAGCCGGAAAAGGCCATGTCCAGGCTTCGTTCACCCCTTTCGGCAAGGCTTACCCTGAGAAACCGGCCTTGAGCAGGCTCCCCATCGGGCGCGACGAGGACTTCCTTTAACGATTCGATATGGGAATAGTCTCCGGAAAAGCTGTGAACCTTGAGCAGTCCTTTAAGTCCCCGGGGGGCGCCGAGCTTGGCGACCGCCAGCAATTCCTTCTCAGGTCCTTCGTTCATCAAAACAAGATCAGTCCAAAATCTCCAGGATAACCCGCTTGGACTGGGCGTTGGCGCTCGCCGAAAGAATAGTCCTGATAGCCTTGGCGATGCGACCGTTTTTACCGATCACCTTGCCGATATCGCCCTCGGCCACCCTGAGCTCCAGGATTGTGGACTTTTCGCCTTCGATAACCTTGATATCCACAGCCTCGGGCTGATCCACCAAGGATTTGACAATATACTCGACTAAGTCGCGTTCCACGTGATTCTCCTTAAAAAGAAAAGAACAGGCCGCCGGCGGGGAATCCCTCCGGCGATCGGACAAGGGCTGGACCGTGGCTTACTTGACCTGGATGCTCTTCTTGTTGAGAAGCGAACGGACGGTGTCGCTGGGCTGGGCGCCCCGGGCGAGCCAGAACTTGGCCTTCGCCTCGTCGATTCGTATCTGCTTGTCCTCGGTTTCGATGGGGTGGTAGAGGCCGATCTCGTCGATGGTCTTGCTGTCGCGGGGAGAGCGGTTGTCCATGACGACGATGCGGTAGTAGGGACGGGCTTTGGCGCCGAATTTCTTGAGCCTTATTTTGACGCTCACGGATTCCTCCTGAACAGTAAAGGGAACTTGGATCCTATTGTAGATTCACATACCCCCGGATTTAGGATCCGAATCGGGGAATTGCGCTTGAGTTTTATACCCGAAGAACCCCGTTAAGTCAACTCATGCGCGGGAGGACCCCGCCCCGGCTTCTTGCGGGAAGGGCATTCGGCGTATAGTATCGGCGCAATGCTTCCCTTTTCCAAAGGATCCCTTCTCCTGGCTCCCATGGTGGGAATTACGAACCGCGCGTTCAGGACCCTCCTGGGAGAACTGGGCGGACCCGATTACGCCTTTACCGAGATGGCCAGCGCGGAGGCTTATGTGTCCAGGGCGCCCTTCGAGTCCGTTTATACCGATTCAAAACCCCGGCCGGAGCGAACTTCGGTCCAGTTCTACGCCCGCAGCGCCGGAAGCCTCGCCGATGCCTGCGCCCGACTGCGAAACAACCCTCCCGAGGAGCTCCCCGCGGGCGTGGATATCAACTTTGGTTGCTCGGCTCCCCACATCAGGGGCAAGGGAGGGGGCTCGGCCTGGAGCTCCGACCCGGCGCCGGCTGCGGAATTGGTGGCGGCCGCCAGGGCGGCCTGGCCCGGAATACTATCGGCCAAGGTTCGAATGGGGCCCGACGACGACTACCACAGACTCCGAGGCTTTTGCGAGGGTATAGCCGGCGAAGGCCTGGATTTCCTTTGCATTCACCCCCGTCGGGACGACCAGAAATTCCGGGGCAAGGCCCGGCACGAGATCAGCCTGCGCTTGGCCCAGGACATCTCCATACCGCTGGTCGCCAACGGCGATATCGTCAGCCCCGGGCAACTAAGCATGCTGATGGGAACGCGAACCGGACCCGGCGGCTCAAAGAGTGTCTATGCGGCAATGATCGGCAGGGAGGCGGTCCGGAGACCGTGGATATTCGCCTTGCTTCGAGCCTCGGCATCGGCGCTTACCCCGGCTTCTTCCACGGATCGGTCCATCGACAGGCTGGAAGTCGGGCTTCGATTTCTCGCATTGGCGAAACTTTACCTACCGGAGGCCTGGAGGCTGGAAAGCGCACGACGCTTCTTCTCTTACTATTGCGAACAATTCTCCTTCGCCCACCATATAAAATATAAGACAATGAACAGCCCCAGCCTCGACATCATGGCCGAGAATTTCCGCTCCTACTTCGAGCAGGTTCCCCAGGATCGATATCTTTTGTTCTCCCATTGACTTGATAACATTTTTACAATTATAGTCTTATTGTAAATTTCGATCCCGAGGAGCGCATATGGCACAGACCATTGCTCAAATGTTTTTAGAAATGACGGCCAGGCAACCCCGGGCGGTTGCCCAGCTTTCCAAGGATGACGGGGGAGTCTTCAGGCCCACCAGCTATAAAGAGCTTCTGGATACCGTCGCTTCCTTCGCCGCGGGCCTGAAGGCCCTGGGCGTTTCCAGGGGCGACAAGGTGGGCCTGATAGCCGACAACCGCAAGGAATGGCTCAGCGCCGATCTGGCGCTCCTCGGCCTTGGGGCGGCTGACGTACCCCGGGGTTGCGACGCCACGGTACAGGAAATCGCCTACATCCTTTCCTGGAGCGAGTGCAGGTTCGCGATTCTGGAAAATGAAAAGCAACTGAAAAAAATTTTAGAAGTACGATCTTCCATGCCCCGGCTCGACTCGCTGATCCTCTTCGACCCCGTTGAGGAAGCGGCGCTGCGGGAAGCGAAAGCCCAGGGAATTACCGTTCATCCTTACGAAGCTATCCTGGAAAGCGGAAAAGCATATTCAGCCGATCACCCTGATTTTTATGAGCAAGAGGCCGCCAAGGGCGGCAGGGGGGATCTGGCGACCCTCATCTACACATCCGGTACCACCGGGGACCCCAAGGGCGTCATGCTCAGCCATGGGAACTTTCTTCACCAGACCGATTACCTGCCCGGTCTTATCGGCGTAAATCCCGGAGAGATATTCCTATCCGTGCTTCCGGTCTGGCATTCCTTCGAACGAATTCTCCAATATCTGATACTTCAATCCGGGGCGACGATCGCCTATTCAAAGCCCGTAGGCTCGATCCTTTTGGCCGATATGCAGGCGGTCCAGCCCCATTGGTTCCCCTCGGTACCCCGTATCTGGGAATCCGTCAAGGATGGGATATACAAAAACATCAAGCAATCGAGCAAAGTCAAGCGCGTACTTTTCCGCTTTTTCGTTGGCGTAGGCGAAAGTTTCGCCTATTTCCGCAATCATCTTTTGGGAAGGTATCCCCGTTTCAGTCCCAGGAACCGGGTGCTCGAAATCGTGGCGGCAATCGTGCCCTTCCTCCTCCTGGCGCCGCTTTGGGCCTTGGGCGATATCCTGGTCTACAAAAAGATCAAAACCAAGCTGGGCAAGAATTTTATCGCCGGCGTATCCGGCGGAGGAGCCCTGCCCGGCGCGGTCGACCGTTTCTTCGATGCCATCGGTGTGCTGATCCTGGAAGGCTATGGACTCACCGAGACGGCTCCCGTCCTTGGCGTCAGGCTTAAAACCCACCCCGTCATTGGCACCGTCGGACCTGTCCACAGGGGAACAGAGATAAAAATCGTAGGGGAAAGTGGCGAGATTCTCGGCCCCGGCCAGAAGGGCGTAATACATGTCAGAGGCCCCCAGATCATGATGGGTTATTATAAGCGCCCCGACCTCACCGCCCGGATAATGGACAAGGAGGGCTGGCTGGACACGGGCGATCTTGGAATGCTGAGTTACGACGGCGAGATAAAGATTACAGGACGAGCCAAGGACACGATCGTGCTGAGGGGCGGCGAAAACATCGAACCTCTTCCCATCGAGCAGAGACTGGCCGAAAGCTCCTATATACAGCAGGCTGTCGTACTTGGACAGGACGAAAAGTACCTGGCCGCCCTCATCGTCCCCAAGCAGGAGAACCTCCTTTCCTGGGCCCAGGAAAACAGCATCCCCTATAACGACTACGAGACGCTCCTGCAGCAGCCCGTGGTGAAGGAATTGATCGATTCGGAAGTTTCGAGCTTCGTCAGTCCGAAAAATGGTTTTAAGCCCTTCGAGAGAATCTTCCGCTTCGCCCTTTTGCCCGAGGCTTTCCAGCCCGGCAGGGAACTATCGGCGAAACAGGAAATCAAGCGGCACACTATCAACGAATTGTATAAAAAACAGATCCGGGCGCTTTTCGCCAAGGACTAGGCACCAGGGGCGCCGCCAAAAGTCTTCTGACTTTGGCGGCGCCCCTGGCATCACTCCACCTCGATGTCGCCGAGCACGCTCTTGACGTGGAGACGCTTGGTACCTTCGCCGATACGGTAGGCGCATCGCCTCGGGCCGGCCCCAGAGGCGATGGTGGTACCCGGTGAACTGATCTGTCCCGACAGCGTCTCGGCGCGGAATTCAACGTTGGCTTGCTCCAGCATGAGGTTGATATCCCCCGAGTAGGTCGTAGCCTCGCCGCCGCCGAAGTTGCCCGAAAGTTCCAACTCGATATCCCCGTCGTGGGAAATAAGGCGTATCCTCCCCTCGGGTCTGAATACCGATATATCCCCGTCCTTGGTGAGGGCGATCACGTTACCTTTTATCCTGGAGGCCTGGATATCGCCCCCCTGAGTTTCGATGTGAAGGGATCCGTTGATCTTGGAGCATTTAACCGAACCGTCGATGGTATTCACCGTCGCCGATCCGCAGTTCAAGAGGGTTACCGAACCCTGGACACTGGAAGCCTCGACGCTCCTGCCTCCATGGATATGCACGGCGCCGAACTCTGAAATAGCCAGAATGTCGGATTCGCAATCTCTGATATCGATCTCGCCTTTCATGCTGTGGATTTCCAGATCTTTGACACAGTTTGGCACCGTCAGGGATACGCTGGCGGTATATACATCCTGAGGACTGTCGTTGGAAATTATGAGAATTCTATCGTGCCGTCGCACCGAGGCCTTCCAGGAAGGCAAAAGCGAAGCATTACCGTGCAATTCGTACTCGGCATGTATACATTGATCGGGGGAGGGACTTAGGGTGATCATTCCTTCGGGCATGCGCACCACCAGGCGCTCCGCAGCCTCGGGTTCTATGTCCTCTCTGCAATAACGGATCTCAAGGTCTGCGCCCTCACTCCTCATACCTGCTCCTTGGCGCACTGCACAGCGCGATGATCTGTAAGATGATACCACAAGCTCCGATTTTTGCCTAGCTTTTATGTCCCAGGCCCTTGACAGGGAAGAAAGAATGTCCTAGCTTATGATTTGTAATATAAACTTGTTTATGGAGTAATGCAAAATATGAACGGGAAAATGTCGAAACCTCAAGACCTGGACCTGGAAAGTCTAGCCCAGACCTTATCCGATCTTAGAAGGTCGGTGCGGGCCAACAACCCTGTCCTCAAGGCGGTTGCATCATCCACGCTCTACCCCGCCCTCGCCCTGTCCCTCGGGCTGCTGATGGGCGGGTACTGCCTCGCCGTTTCCATGCTCCCCTCGCTCTCAGGGGAAGGCTCCTCGTGGATACTCATCGCCGCCCTCCTTGTGGCCGGCGGAACGGTAAAGCTGCTTCTTACGAATCGAATAGCGGGTCGTCTCCCCAACGGCAGTTTCATGATGGTACTCAGGGCCATATACGGAGGAAAGGCAGGAAGCTTCTTCGCCAGCGCGGCGCTTTGCATCGTGGTGGGCATCGTGTTCATACTCCGTTCGGGCCACCCCTGGTTCATCGCCCCCATGATCGCCATCTTCATAACCTTCGCCGCCCATACCCTGGATCTCCTCATCGATCTGCCGGAGTACAGGGTCATGGCCTGGTCATCCTTGGTATCGGGACTTACGGCTCTTTTTTTCATTGAGTCCGCGCCATGGCTCTGGACTGGCTTTATTTTCATCGCCAGTTTCTGCCTTTTCGGCGTTGTGGGACTCGCCAGGGCGAAAGCCGCGTCGGGATCGGGATTTGGAGCGTGAGAATGACCAGGGCGGTGCCTCCCGATCCGGAGAAAATAATACACGAACGGGCCAGGCTCAGGATCCTCGTGTACCTGGCTTCCAGTCCCGAAACCGAAGTGGGATTCCCGGTCCTAAAGCAGGATCTGGATATGAGCGCGGGGAATTTATCGATACAGCTCAAGACGCTGGAAGAGGCTGGCTATATCAAGCTCACAAAAAGTTTTAAAGGGAGAAAACCCTATACGGGAATTCGGTTGAGCGCCCAAGGAGAAGGGGCGCTCAATCGTTACCTGGACGAAATGGAGTCGATGCTTAATGCGGTGCGGGAAAAAAATCCTGGGCAGGCGAAGGAGTGAACCATGGCGATTCTTTCATTATCCAAAATCACGAAGACCTATCGGAAGGGCGACATCGAGGTGAAAGCCTTGGGCGGCGTGGACCTGGAGCTGGAAAAAGGCGAGTTCTGCGCCATCGTGGGCCCCTCCGGCTCAGGCAAGACCACCCTGCTCAACATCATCGGCTGCTTGGATAAACCCTCGTCGGGGATTATCAGCTATCAGGGGAAGGAGCTCAAAATCCTGGGCGAAAAAGAACTATCGGAGTATCGGCGAGAACATGTTTCCTTCATTTTCCAATCTTTCAACCTCATCCCCGTGCTCACCGTGGCCGAAAATGTCGAATTGCCTCTTTCGATAGAAGGCTCCTTTTCCAAAACTCAGATGCGGCAAAAGGCAATGGCCATGCTGGAGGCTGTGGGTATCGCCGATAAGGCAGGTCGATACCCAAGGGAACTTTCCGGCGGCCAGGAACAACGTGTCGCCATAGCCAGGGCATTGGTCAAGGAGCCCTCGGTCGTGCTGGCCGACGAACCCACCGCCAACTTGGACTCGCACAACGCTGAGGAAATAATCAGGCTCATGAAGGCCATGAATGAGAAATCACAGACCACGTTTATCTTTTCCACCCACGACAAGATGATAATGGAAGAAGCATTTCGGGTGTTTCACCTGCACGATGGGCTTATCGTCAAAGACGAGAGGAAGCGGCTATGACCAGAACCTTGATATCAATAGCCTTCCGTAACGTTGTGCGCCATTGGAGAAGAAGCCTGATATCGGCCACCGTGCTCACCGTCGGTATCGGCATGTTCATTTTTTTCGATTCGGTGTTGGCGGGCATGGACAGGATGACCATAGACTCAATGGTGCAGTTCAACGACGCGTCGCTCAAGGTAATGACTTCAGAATATTACGAAAACAGGCGGACGATGCCGCTTTCCCATGGCCTGGAACGGACCGCGGAACTCGCGGCGGAAATCGCGGCGGCTCTTCCCGAAGCCACGACCACTCCCAGGACTCCCTTCATGGCTTTCGCATCCAATAGAATCGACAGCCTTCCGGCCCTGGGCTACGCGATCGATCCCTCCACGGATTCCCTGGTGTTCAAACTGGAAAACCAAATAGATACAGGGTCTTGGTTTTCCGCTGCCCCGGAGGAAAAAGAGATTCTCATCGGCAAGCTTTTGGCCCGCGATCTTGGATTGAAAGAAAACGACTGGATTCTCCTGTCCGCCCGGATGACCGATGACAGCCTGAACGCCGACGAGTACAAAATCGCAGGCATTCTCGATATCCCCGACATGTCCCTCAACGAAAGCGGAATTTTCATGTCCTACGCCGAGGCGAAGCAATTTCTCGGCGACGATTTACCCGTCACCACGTTGGCGGTCGCCCTCCCTCGGCCGGCCAACCTGAGCAAAGAGTTGGGCGATTCATTGGCATCCGCCGCGATTATCGAGAAAAATCACGAAGGCATAAGGGCCGTATCGATAGCGGAGGCGGCCAATGACTATCTCGCGATGCGCGATATGAAAGCGAAATATTCCAGCCTCATCATATTCATCGTCCTTCTTATCGCGGGGGTAGGCATCGTGAATACCATATTGATGAGCGTTTACTCGCGCATCAAGGAAATAGGAGTCCTGCGCGCCTACGGCATGACCTCCGCTCATATACGAAGGCTCTTTTCCATCGAAGGCTTGCTCATAGGCCTAATCGGCAGCTCCGCCGCCCTTGCGCTGGGCAGCCTCCTCGTATGGTGGTCGGTGCGCTCAGGTATTCCCATAGGCGATTATTTCGGGGGCCTCGATATGGGCGTGATACCCATGGGCGACGGCCTGCGCGGCGAATGGCATCCCGGCACCATGGTTTTCGGGTTTTTATTCGGCGTAGCGGCCTCCTGGATCTCGGCCCGCATTCCCGCCGCCAAAGCCGGCAAACTGGAAGTGACCGAAGCTCTTCGCTTCGTCTAAAGGAGGCTGGAATGAGATTGCTGCCTTTCGCGTACAGGAACCTATTAAGAAACAAGCGGCGGAGTATCCTGGCCGCCGCCTCGGTCTTTCTTTCCATTCTCTTGGTGATGTTCATGGCGGGATTCCTCCAGGGTTTCATGGACTCGATGGTCAAAAACTATATAAAAAACGAAACCGGCCACATAAACATCGCGACCCGGGGCTACAGAGAAAGGGCAAAGTTCATGCCGGTGGATGAGTATATGGAATCCTCCGGCCAATTGGCGCATAGCCTGGAAAGCGCCCTGTCGGACATCGATCCCGAGGCGGTCGTAGCCCAACGGATACGTTTCGGCCTGATGTTATCCTCCGAATCGGGGACTAAGGAAGCCCTGGCCATAGCCGGGGATCCCGAACTGGAACGCAGGCTTCTAATGCTGGATACCAAGATACTGCCCGGCGGCAGGTATTTGGATGCACCGGGAACCCTGATCCTCGGCGAAGGCCTGGCCCGCGACCTGGGCCTCAAGGAAGGGGAAACCCTTAAGTTACTCACCCAGAAGGCCGACGGAGGATTGGGATTCAAGAAACTGACCATATCGGGCATCTTCAAAACCGGCGTCAACGCGCTGGATGGTTTTCTACTCCAGCTCGACCTAAAGGATGCCCAAGCCTTGCTCGGCATTGAGGACGGCAGCCAGCAGATCGCCATAATGCTCTCATCCCAAAGGAAGATGAAAGCCGCGCTTTCCCGCATCGAAGGCCTGGCGAACGCGCCGGGAAACCCAAATTCCCCGGAGGGGCTCTCGGTCCTGCCCTGGACGGCCATCGGAAGCTATCCCTCCATGATCCAACTCTTGAACATCATGTATTACTGGGTCTTCATTTTCGTAGCCTTCCTGGGAGCCTTCATAATAGCCAACGTGATGACCATGGTCATCCTGGAACGAAAAAGGGAGATAGGCTTGCTCATGGCCATGGGTATGCCGAGAAAAAAGGTACTGCGGCTCTTCCTCGCCGAAGGAACCATGCTCGGCCTGGCCGGATCCATCGCTGGTACCCTGATGGGAAGCCTCCTGGTATCCTTGGTGGGGATCAATGGATTCGATATGACCAGCGCCATGGCGGGCTTCTCCTGGCCCATGGATAACCGAATTTATCCGTACATATCACCCTGGGCGATTTTTTTGGGACTAATAATCGGGAGCGCCGTCTCGGCCCTGATAGCCTACCTTCCTTCGAGAAAAGCCTCGATGATGTCGCCCGTGGCCGCCATAAGGGCTCTCTGAGCGAGGACTAGCAAGGAGTCAATATGAAAATCGCGCAACGCGCTTTGATTGTGTTCTTGGCAACGATTTTTTCCCTCGGACTTGGTATTGCGACAATTTCCGCCCAAACCCTGAGCGCCGAGGAAATACTGACCAGGGTCGACGCCAATCAGGTGTATTCCGCCATCTATTACGAGGGCAGGATGGAGATCGTCTCGGGTGCGCGTGTTAAGGTAAAGACCATGAAAGCCTGGGCCGAAGGCGAGGATAAGGCCTTTATCGAATTCACCAACCCCGAGGACAGGGGTACGAAAATGCTCAGGCTTAAGGACGAGCTTTGGATGTACTTTCCCTCGGAACGGGATACGGTGAAAATATCCGGGGCCATGCTCCGCCAGGGAATAATGGGGTCGGACTTTTCCTATCAGGACGCGATGAGTTCCGAGGAGCTATCGGAGCTTTATACCGCCAGCATCTCGGGCTCGGAAATTCTGGAGGGAAGGGACTGCCATATCCTGGAGCTGCGATCCGGCGCAAGCGGCGTTCACTATCCCCGGCGCAAATTATGGGTGGATAAGGAGCATTTTACCATTCTGAGAGGCGAGCTCTATGCGAAAAGCGGCACCCTCCTCAAGGTGCTAAGAGTGCTCGGCACCCTATCCCTGCAGGGACGCCGCTTCCCCTCGGTCGTCGAATACGCCGACCAGCTCAAGAAGAATTCCAAGACGCTGCTCACCATGGATTCCATCGTGATCAACCCCTCCATCGACCCAGGCCGTTTCAGCCTCCAGGCCTTCTCGCGATGAAACGACCGGTGGCGTTCGCCCTCGCGTTTTTCCTTCTGGCGCCCCTGTCTGGAGTCGGGGCTGAGGATGGTTTGAGCCTTTCGACCCAGGTCAGGACCAAGGCATCCCTGTATTCCACGATCGCCAGCCCTTCCTCGTTTTCCATAGGAAGCGCCGCAGGACTCGACTTTCTGCTGGAAGGTTCAAGGGACAGGACGTCTTTCAGGGCCGGAGCCCGCCTTTCCCTGCTCCAGGGCAACGAGGCCGCCGATCTGTGGCTCGCCCTTGGCATGCCGGGAGCCCGCGACGATTATCTTCTCATGGCGCCGGTCTTCGATTCAGCGGTGGTTACGCCGCCTTCCGCCCTCCTGACCCTCGCGTTGGAAGAGCTGGCGCTGCGCAGCTACGCCGGCCCCTTTTCCTTCGAAGCCGGCCTGAGCCACGCCAACTGGGGTATGGGCAGGGCTTTTAGCCCCGCGGACTATTTCACCGATATCGATTATTCCTCCGGTCAGCCTTCCCGCCGCCCCACGCTCCTGGGCAAGGCGACATGGTATCCGGGACCGGTTTCCAGCCTGGAGCTTGTGCTGACCCCCTACTCTAAATTCGGCCAAGCCCTGGCCCTGCGCGGATATACCACAATCTTCGATGCAGTGACTATGGCCGTATCGGCGGGACTGCGGGAGGCGGCGGGTTCTTCCGCCGGGCTGCTTTTGGGCGGCGTCGAACTGAGCATCGACCTGTCCTACCTCGCCCCCTACGGAGAGGCGGTTTTCATCCTCGACCCGGGCAAAAGCTGGAATCTCCAGTACTCGATAATGGGCGGTGCTGAAACCCGAATCGCCGATTTAACCCTGATGGGAGAATATCTTTTCGCCCCTCGAAAGACCGCGGTGCACAGTATTTACGCCGCGGCGGCCTGGAAGATAGACGAATGGTTCTCCCTGACCCTGCCCCTGCTTTACATACCAAACCCGGAGCATCTAAGCTTCGGCGCATCGCTCTCGGCGTCAGGCTTCGGCGCCATGGAGTATCGCGCCGGCCTCTCCTGCGAGAAAAGCGCGGGCGGCGATTGGCTCCTGGGACTTTCCCTGCAGGCCAGCCTGTTTTTCTAGGATCGCCAGTCGTACAGTCGGTCGTATGGCCAGCGTACCTTCCCTCGCGACGGTCTGGAAATTGAATGTCCTCTATGGCATACTCATTCGATCTCCAGGAGGGCAACCGTGTACAAGAACGTCGACCCGAAAGCCAATTTCCCACAGCAAGAGGAAGAAACCGTAGGCTTTTGGGAGAAGAACGACATTTTCAAGAAATCAGTATCCCGGCGGGAGGGCAGCCCTGAATTCGTGTTCTACGACGGCCCCCCTTTCGCCACAGGCCTCCCCCACTTCGGACATTTCGTGCCCGGCACGATTAAGGACATTATCCCCCGCTACAAGACCATGAGGGGTTTCCATGTGGACCGACGCTTCGGCTGGGACTGCCACGGTCTGCCGGTGGAAAACCTGATCGAAAAGAAACTCGGGCTCAATTCCAAAACCGATATCGAAAAATACGGCGTGGCCGAATTCAACGAGGCCTGCAGGGCCTCGGTGCTGCGCTACGTGAACGAATGGCGGACCATCGTCACGCGTCTGGGCCGCTGGGTGGATTTCGACAACGACTACAAGACCATGGAACCGGACTACATGGAATCCATCTGGTGGATCATGAAGGAACTCTGGGACAAGGGCTTGATCTACGAAGGCCACTACATCCTGCCCTACTGCCCCCGCTGCTCCACCGTCCTCTCCACCCACGAGCTTTCTTTGGGCGGCTACAAGGACGTACACGATCCGGCCATAACCATTCGATTCAAGATAACCGAAGCGCCCGACGCCCTCGGCGGTCTGGCGGACGGCTCCAGCTATCTCATCGCCTGGACCACCACCCCCTGGACCCTGCCGTCCAACCTGGCCTTGGCCTTGGGGCCCGATATCGACTATGTCTGCGTGGTAGACGGAAACGAACGCTACATCCTGGCCGAGTCCAGGCTTTCGGCTTATTACAAGCAACCGGAAACGCTGAGCATAGCGTGGAAAAAGAAGGGACAAGAATTGGCGGGCATCCGCTACGAGCCTCTTTTCCCCTACTTCGCCTCCTTGCACGCCCAGGGCGCTTTTGTCACGGTGCTGGGCGACTACGTCAGCACCGAGGACGGCACGGGTATCGTGCATACAGCCCCAGGCTTTGGCGAGGACGATTACCAGGTGCTCAAGGGCACGGGCATCCCCACCGTATGCCCCGTGGACGCGGAATGCAAATTCACCGAAGAGGTAAGCGACTATAAGGGTCAGTTCGTCAAGGACAGCGACAAAGCCATAATGGAGCGGCTCAAGGCCGAGGGTAAACTGGTCAAGCGAGAGCAGGTCTTCCACGCATACCCCCATTGCTGGCGCTGTTCCAGCCCCCTCATCTACCGGGCCGTGGGTTCTTGGTTCGTGAAGATAGACCCCATAAAGCCCCATATGGTGGGCTGCAACAAGAAAGTACTCTGGGTTCCCGCCCATATCAGGGACGGTCGCTTCGGCAAGTGGCTGGAGGGAGCCAGGGATTGGGCGATAAGCCGCAACCGCTACTGGGGCAATCCTCTGCCGATCTGGAAATGCGAATCCTGCGGCAAGGCGGTCTGCATAGGATCCAGGGCCGAGCTGAAAGAGCGCTCGGGGGTCGAGCTTGAGGACCTTCACAAGCACTTCGTGGACAAGGTGAGTTTCCCCTGCGAATGCGGGGGCACCATGACCCGCATCCCGGAAGTACTGGACTGCTGGTTCGAGTCCGGAGCCATGCCCTACGCCCAGATCCATTATCCCTTCGAGCACAGGGAAAACTTCAGCGACCATTTCCCCGCCGACTTCATCAACGAAGGACTGGACCAGACCAGAGGATGGTTCTATTCCCTCACCGTCCTGGCCGCCGCCCTTTTCGAAAGCCAAGCTTACGATGCCTGCATCTGCTCGGGCCTCGTCCTGGCCGAGGACGGCAAGAAAATGTCCAAGTCCCTGCGCAACTACACCGATCCGGTGGAGGTGGTGAACAACTTCGGGGCCGACGCCCTGAGGCTCTTCCTCATGAACTCCGCCGTATCCCGGGGCGAGGACCTGCGCTATTCCGACGATGGTGTGCGGGAGGTGCTCAAGAGCGTCATCATTCCCCTGTGGAACGCCTACGGATTCTTCGTCACCTACGCGAACATCGATGGGGTGCATCCCGGCGAGCCCGATCCCGCTTCGATCTTTAATCCTCTGGACAAATGGATACTCTCGGTCTGCGAACGCATGATCGAGAAGGTGACCGCCGGCCTGGACGCCTACGAGATGCAGAGCGGCATAGAACCCATCGTGGAATTCATCGACAGCCTCAACAATTGGTACATCAGGCGCTCAAGACGGCGCTTCTGGAAGTCCGAGAACGACCAGGACAAGGCCCAGGCCTACGACTGCCTGCACAGGGTCCTGCGCAAACTGATCCTCGCCGCGGCGCCCTTCATTCCCTTCATCACCGAGAACATCTACCAGAACCTGAGGCAGGAAGGGGAGCCCGAATCGGTCCATCTCTGCGACTGGCCCGCCTACGATGCCCGGTTCCGCAACGTGGAACTGGAACGGGACATGGACTCGGTACGCCACGCGGTGTCCATGGGAAGGGCCCTGCGGGTGGCCAACGATCTCAAGACCCGTCAGCCCCTGGCCTCGGTGATGTTGGTCACCAAGGTCGCCGAAGAACGAGCGGTGCTCGCGGCGATGGAAGAGATCCTCAGGGAGGAGCTCAACGTAAAATCCGTCCTCTTCAGGGAAAACGAAGAAGAGTTGGTGGAATACTCCGCCAAGGCCAACTTCCGCGTCCTGGGCAAGGAACTGGGAAAGGACATGAAGAGCGCCGCCGCGGCCATCGAAGCCCTGGAGCCTCATCAAATCGCCGTCATGGTGGACGGCGGAAGCGTAACTCTGGAAATCGCCGGCCGCAGTCTCGTCCTGGATAAGGATAAGGTGGATGTGCGACGCACCGAGAAACCGGGGCTGAAGGTCCTCAACGAGGGAACCCTCACCGTGGCTCTCGATACGGTAGTCAGCCCCGAACTTCTGCGTGAAGGCTATGTGCGGGATTTGATCAGGGGAGTGCAGAACCTGCGCAAGGAAACGGGCCTGGAGGTGACCGACCGCATCATCCTCGCGCTTGGGGGTGACGCGGAGCTAAAGGCCGCCTACGAGGAGTTCGGAGAACTCATAGCCGGCGAGACGCTAGCCTCGACTATCGAGTGGACCTTCGCCTTGATGGAGGCGGCTACGACCATAGAAGCCGGGGAGAAAACCTGGCTGGCCTCGATTCGCAAAGCTTAAGCGTGCCGCGCCGGCGCCGGGGCCCGGGACAGGCCCCGGCGCCGGTATGTGCGGGTTTCCGCCGGAGAGAGGTTTCCGTCCCAGCCTCATTCTCGTTCCCATCGCCAAATGCCGAAAAATATTGATTACATTTCACCTTTACCCTGTCGGCGGCGGGGACGTGTGATATATTTTAGCGAAAGCTTTACGGAAAGATCTAAATTCAGGGCGATTGCATTGACTTCAACCCTTGGGAAAGGGGCGCGAGGTCTTTGATCACGTCCCGGTTTTATGGAATTTTTCGTAAAAATGGGTGGACTAGGCAACTTTTACGGTTTATCATGAATAAAAGTACTGCGTTGGATTTATAAACTCAATTTCGCAGGAGGATTTGTATGCATAAAGGCTCGAAACTTTTCGTCGCTTTCATGGCGATGCTCGTAATGACATTCGCCTCATGCGCGACGAAGGACAAGATACCAAGCGAACCGCCACCTCCCGTATCGACGACGACTACGACAGTACCCGCTCCGGTTGTCGGGACGGAAACAACCTCGGGCGCCCAGACGGGAACAGAGCCGGTTGTCACGCCGCAACCTTCCGTTTCCGAAATCGAATTGCGCAATCTCTTTGGACAGGCCAACGCTCTTAAGAGCGAAGCGGCTTCGTACGGAGTCGATAAGGTGCTTCCCGACGATTACGCCAAGGTAAACTCCGAATTCATGACCTTAAAAGCGGAATACGACGGAATCATGGACCAGGTGGGATTCGATGGTGTCAAAGCCTTCCCGCTCAAGGAAAAGTTGGAAAAATCCGTCGCCTCCTGGGAGGAACTTCTCGCCAAGGGTCTGCCAATGCGAGCCGACGAGGAAAGGGAAAAAGCCGCTGGCCTGAAACTCGCGGCCATTTCCGCCGAGGCGCGGGAACTGGCGACCGATCGCTTTGAAGGCGCCGAGTCTCTTTTGGCCGATGCGGAGGCCCTCTACGAAAAAGGCTCTTACACCATGGCCATTCCCGCCTATCAACAGGCTGCGTCGGCGTTCGACGTGACCGCTGAAAAAGCCAAGGCAAACGATCTTCGCTCCACGATCTCGGACAAGGACTATGCCAAATACGCCGAGAACTTCTTCGTTGCCGGCGAGCAGAAATACTACGCCGAAGAAGACCTCTGGGCAGCCGGCTCCCTGGCCGATCTTAAAGCCGGCGCGAATACCCTGAGGGACGCCAACGCCTACTATGGCTATGTGGTCTCGGCCGGCGCCGAGGGGAAGGCCCTCGAAGCCAAGGAGCAGGCGCTGACGGCCCAGGAAAAAGCTCTTGAGCTGGGTGCCGATAAGAACGCCCCCGAACAGTATTCATCCGCCACCGATATCATGAACGAAGCTCTGGCGAATCATGCAGCCGCCAATTACGAAAGCTCCTACCTTTGGTTTGTCGATGCCAAAACAGCCTTTAACGCCGCAGCGGAAGTCTCCGCTGGATTAAAGTCGGAAAACGAGACCGCCTTGGCCGCAGCCAGGGAAGCCGTGGCCGCCAGCGAGAAAAAAGCGGCTACCGCCGGTGTCGAGGATACGGTCTACCTGCCCGAAGCTAAATACTATCTGTCCAGGGCGGAAATTCAAAGCGAAAACGCCCTCTTCGCCGATTCCACTTATAACGCCAACGAGGCGGTGAATTATGCCGGCATGTCCGAGCGTTTCGTGGATGGCAAGATCGCCGAAAAGACCAAGGCCGATACGGCCATAGGCGATGCCAAGACCAGGATGGCCTGGGCGGAGAACAACGAAGTCGCCAAGGACTATCCCGCGGAGTACAAGGAAGCTTCCGCCGCCATGCAGGGTGCCGAGCTGGCCTACGCCAACGAGCGCTACGCCCCCGCCGCCGAGCTGGCCGGCGAGGTGTCGTCCATACTTTCCGACGAGTTCCAGGCTCAGGTATTGGCCGAACGTGAGAAAGCCGCCGAAAAGGCTAAGGCCGATACGGCCATAGGCGATGCCAAGACCAGGATGGCCTGGGCGGAGAACAACGAAATCGCCAAGAGCTATCCCACGGAGTACAAGGAAGCTTCCGCCGCCATGCAGGGCGCCGAGCTGGCCTACGCCAACGAGCGCTACGCCCCCGCCGCCGAGCTGGCCGGCGAGGTGTCGTCCATACTTTCCGACGAGTTCCAGGCTCAGGTATTGGCAGAGCGCGAAAAAACGGCCGCCGCCAACGCGGCCAAAGCCGATGCCGATGCGGCCATGGCGGACGCGCAGGCGAGAATGGCCTGGGCCAACGAGAATGGTATAAAAGAGGATTATCCGGAGGAATATTCAGCCGCTTCGACTTCCATGATTTCTTCTTTCAACGCATTCGGAAAGGCTGAGTATTCCGAAGCCACCGCCAAGGCCAAAGAAGTATCTTCCATTCTCTCCGACGAGTTCAAAGCACAGGTCCAGGCGGACCGCGAAGCCGAGGCCAAGGCCGATACGGCCATAGGCGACGCCAAGACCAGGATGGCCTGGGCGGAGAACAACGAAATCGCCAAGGACTATCCCGCGGAGTACAAGGAAGCTTCCGCCGCCATGCAGGGCGCCGAGCTGGCCTACGCCAACAAGCGCTACGCCCCCGCCGCCGAGCTGGCCGGCGAGGTGTCGTCCATACTTTCCGACGAGTTCCAGGCTCAGGTGTTGGCCGGGCGCGAGGCGGCCACCCGGCTGGCCGCCGAAAAAGCAGCGGCTGACGCGGCCATAGGCGACGCCAAGACCAGGATGGCCTGGGCGGAGAACAACGAAATCGCCAAGGATTATCCCGCGGAGTACAAGGAAGCTTCCGCCGCCATGCAGGGCGCCGAGCTGGCCTACGCCAACGAACGCTACGCCCCCGCCGCCGAGCTGGCCGGCGAGGTGTCGTCCATACTTTCCGACGAGTTCCAGGCTCAGGTATTGGCAGGGCGCGAAAAAACGGCCGCCGCCAACGCGGCCAAAGCCGATGCCGATGCGGCAAAAGCGGCCGCCCTCACCGAGCTGGACAACGCTCAAGCGCGCTACGACTGGGCTAAGGGCAACAACGCCGAGAACAACTATCCCGATCTGTTCGCCAAGGGTGGTTCCGATCTGGCAAAAGCGAAGCAGTCCTACGACTCGGGCAACTATGCCGACGCTTCCGCGATGGCCAAGGAAGCCATGAAGTCTCTCTCGAATATCAAAGCCTTCGCTCCGCTGCCCGCGGTCTATATCGTACGCCTGATACCCGAGCGCAGGGATTGCCTGTGGAGAATCGCCGAGTATCCCTTCATCTACAACAACCCGCTCAAGTGGCCGGTTCTGTACGAGGCGAATAAAAAGACTTTCAGGGACCCCTCCAATCCCGATCTGATCTTCCCGGACCAGGTTCTCAATATCCCCGCCATAAAGGGTGAGAGCCGCTCCGGCACATGGGATCCCAAGAAGACTTACGATCCGCTTCCTAAGAAATAAGTAAAACCGGTCCGGGGGGACCGTAAGCTCCCCGGGCAAGAAAAAGGCCTGCCGTTTCACCGCGGCAGGCCTTTTTCTTGCTTAGTTCCCCGAAGCTTGTTGGAAGAATCAGATAAGATATTAGGGAAGTTTCAAGCTCTCGGTATCCAGCTGATAGAATCCCTTCAGAAGCGAACAAAGCGCCCTGTGGTCCGAGAAGTCGATCGTTTCCCTGGCCGCATGCATGGAAAGCATAGGATGACCTATATCCATGCAACGCAAACCCAGCCTGGCCGCCGTAATAGGCCCTATGGTAGTGCCCGGCTGACTGTCCGCCCTGGCCATATATTTTTGCCATGGGACCTGCGCCGCTTCGCATAGATGACCGAAAAGGGCTTCCGTCACGCAATCGGTGGCATAACGCCGTGAGGCGTTGAGTTTGAGGGCAGGCCCGCCATGGAGGCGCGGGGAGAAACGCCCGTCGTATTTATCCGCATAGGCCGGATTCCAGGCTTGGGCGGCGTCCACGGATACGCAGAGCGACCGGGCGCCCGCCCTGTAGAAATCCTCCGCCTGACCTTTAAGCCCGAGATTGATCCGCGCGAGAACATCCCTGAGAAAGCTGGAGTCGGCGCCCCCGGGGCTTCGCGATCCGATCTCCTCGGCATCCATAAAGCAGGCGACTTGCGTGGCAAGTCCTGGTGCGGCCGCGCAGAATGCGAAGCCCACGGCTCTACAGCCCGCCAGATTATCCAGCCGCGGCGAGTTGATCAGCTCCCCTTCCTTCGGCCTCCTGGGATTTTTCGAAAGGCTATTATCAGCGGCGGTTTCCGAGTCCGGACCGACAGTGCCGGCCGCGGCGCCGGCGCCCGCGAGGTCGTTCGTTCCACCTCCGAAAACGACAGCTTTCTGGGGGTCATAAAACGACAGGTCCATGCTCAGGATGTTCTCTTCCCGTAGGCCCAATTCATCCGCCAATTTCGAAGCCAGCCAGCGCTCCGATTCCTTTGCCGAAGCTTCAGCTGCCAGGATGTCGACAAACACGGGCAGGTGGGTATGGGCTTTAAGTTCCATACCTTTATTGAGCTCCCTGTCCAGGTGTATCGCCAGGCCGGGAATGACGCCCAACGCGCTGTTCGAAGTATAGAGGTAGGTCTTGTATTCTTCCCGGTCCCTGACGACAATCTGGCCGGCGAGGCCAAGCGGCCGGTCAAGCCAACCGGCAAGGATCGCCGAACCATAGGGCTCGACAGCCAGCCTCAGCATGGAGCGATCTCTCAAATCGGCTCCCTGCCTGAGCTTGAGGCAGGGGCTGTCGGTATGGGCTCCCGCCAGAAGATAGCCGGAAAGGCCCATAGAATGGAATCCCGGTCGAAAAGCGATGAGAGCGGTGCCGTCTCTGCGTACGAAGTACGCCACCCCCGGCTCCAGCCTCCATACATCCCCTTCCTTGAGCTCCTGCGCTCCCCGGGCGGTAAAAAACGCCGCCAGATTCTCCACCGCATGATAGGGCGTCGGCGACGCGTCGATAAACTCGCAGAGGTTTTTCATGCTGTCGTTCATGCCATCGAACTCCTTCCGATCTTTCTTTTCAGGATTCCCCATCCGAGGCGGAGTCTTTTTGCAGCTCCCGCAGGTCGCTAAAAAGTGAAAAAAGCAGGGTCCGGAGTTCCATGATCTCGGCCTTGAGCGAAGGATCCCCCTTGGTGATTTCCTCCTCCATCGCTCTGCAGGCGGCCTTGAGCCCCAAATCGCGCGCCAAGGCGAGCCGTTTCAGCCTGGCGAGCACGCAGAGATCCAAGGGCGAATAGGCTCTTCTGCCGAAGAGATCTTTGCGGGGGGCCAAAAAGGGAACTTCCTTTTCCCAGAATCGCAGCGTCGAGGCCGGAAGGCCAAGAAGGGCTTCTACTTCGCCGGTGCTGTAGGATTTCATGACTTTTTCCTGGAATTCCAATCCTTCCGGGAAGCCTTGAGCTCCAGGCTCACAGGTATCCCATCCAGGCCGAACTCTTTGCGCATTTTGTTTTTCAGGAAAGAAACGTAGGAATCGGGAACGACCTCCGGTTTGGTGACAAACACGGTGAATTTCTGAGGATTGACCGAGGTCTGCACGGCGTAACGGAGCTTAAATCTCGTGCTCGGGCCTATTGGGGGAGGGTTGCTCTCCACCCATTGGGAAATAGCCTTATTCAGCCGGGATGTTTCGATTTTCCTGCTAAGCATAGCGTGGAGGGAAATTACCGTGTTCATGAGCTTGTCCAGGCCGCTCCCCTCCTTGGCCGATATGGCCACCACCGGGGCGTAAGCCATCTGGCCGAAAAAGAATCTCAGCTTGTCCCTGGAAGCTTCGAAGGTATTTTTTATCTCGGGCATGAGATCCCACTTGCTCAAGGCGAAAATGACACCCCGACCCTCGTCCACCGCGAAGGCCGCTATTTTTTTATCCTGGTCCGTCAGTCCTTCCTGGGCATCGATCATCAAAATCACAATGTCCGCCTGGCTTACCACGGCGATGGAACGGGTGACGGAGTAATACTCCACGTCGTCATGGACCTTCTTTTTTCGCCGTATACCGGCGGTGTCCAGCACGACGATACCCCTGCCCTTCCATGTGAAACGACCCTCGACGACGTCCCTCGTGGTGCCGGGGAGATCGCTCACAATGCTCCGTTCCTCGCCCAGCAGAATATTGAGAAGACTGGATTTTCCGGTATTGGGTTTTCCCATTATGGCGATGCGAATATCGGCCCGTTCCACATCCACGGCCCTGATTTTGGAAAAGTCCAGGCGTTTACCGATTTTTTCGGTCAAAAGATCGATATTCCTATTATGCTCGGCGGAGATGAAAATTACATCGTCGTAGCCCCAGCGGAGGTGGGACCAGGCTTGGTTGTCGCGGTCGGGCGAGTCGGCCTTGTTCACCACCAGGACCAGGCGTTGGCTCATCGGCCTGAGCAGGGCGGCGAACTCCTCGTCCTCAGGACTTATATCGGTCGCGTCGACCAAAAACAGCAGAAGGTCGGCCTTAGTAAGGACAGAGAGGCTGCGAGCCACCACGAGGTCGTCCAGGCCCTCCCGTTCGAGCTTGAAACCTCCCGTATCCACCAGTCTGCAACGAAAGCGGCCGCCGGGCAACAACAACTCGGCTTCGATAGGATCCCGGGTAACCCCAGGTCGCGGATCGGTGATCGCCCGGCGTTTATGGAGAAGCCGGTTGAAGAGGGTCGATTTACCCACATTCGGCCTGCCCACCAGGGCTACCATGGGGAGATTTTCATAGCGAAAAAGGTTCTGTTCGGGCGTTGCGGATGTTTTGGACCTTGGGATTCCCCTCGCCGCGGGCCCGCTTTTTTCTTTCTTTCCCATGGGTTACCTGCCTAGACCTTGAATCGATTGGCGATATAGGTCGCCACTTGAGTCGAACTGGTCATTTGCATAACCGCCTCGGCGAGGTTTTCCGCATCTTCCAGTTTTTGAGAAAAGAGAAAGCTTTTAACAAAGGGGATCGAGACGGCGGACATGGAAAGTTCGCGCAACCCCATTCCGACCAACAGAAGGGCGGCCAAGGGATCGGCGCCCATCTCGCCGCAGAGGCTGACCTCGATCTGCGCCTTCCTGGCGGCTTCGATGGTCGAGCGGATTAGCCGGAGCACCGCCGGGTTGAAGGGATCGTGCAGGTAGGCCACCTTTTCGTTGCCCCTATCCACCGCCATGGTGTATTGGATCAGATCGTTCGTGCCTATCGAAAAGAAATCGGCCTTCTTCGATAAGGCGTCGGAGCAAAGGGCCGCCGAAGGCACTTCGATCATGATGCCCGCCTTGACCTGGGCAGGCACATCGAAGCCCCGGGCGCGGCATTCCTCCCGGGCTTCTTCCAGGACTTCCCGGGCTCGGACCAGCTCTTCCATGGTGCTGATCATGGGAAACATGATGCGCAGATCCCCAAAAGCCGCGGCGCGGAGCAGGGCTCTCAGCTGGGTGCGGAATATGTCTGTTTTGGAAAGGCAGAAGCGGATCGCCCTCCACCCCAAAAGGGGATTTTTTTCATCCTGGGCGCCCAGTTCGGGAAGAACCTTATCCCCGCCGATATCCAAGGTTCGGATCGTGACAGGTTTGCCCTGCATGCCCTCCACTACCTTTTTGTAAGCCTTGAACTGGGCTTCCTCGCCTGGGATATGGCCGCCTAAGAATAGGAATTCCGAACGGAAGAGGCCTATGCCGTCGGCTCGCTGCTCCAGGACGGAGTCGAGCTCCTCGGGCACCTCGATATTGGCTTTTAAAAAAATCCTCTGCCCATCTTTCGTGGCGGCGGGGAAGTCCCTGATCCCGGAAAACTCCTTTTCCCGGGCAATCCTCAGGGAACGGGCGGCCCTTTCTTTTTTCAACGCCGCCTCGTCGGGATCTATAATCACAAGGCCCCTGTCCCCATCCACGATAATGGAGGTTCCTCCCCTGACATCGGCCATGAAAGGCCCCAATCCGAGGACAGCCGGGATTCCGAAGGCTCTGGCGAGAATCGCGGCGTGGCTCGTCCGACCTCCGGCTTCCAGCGCTATGCCCCTGATTTTCGTGCGGGCCATTCCCACCATGTCCGAAGGCAAAAGGTCCCTGGCGATGAGTATGACTTCCTTCTCCAAATCGGCAAGGCTGAAGCGCTCCCGGTGCAAAAGGTGTCCCAAAATCCTGTGCATGACGTCGTGAACATCCGAAACCCGCTCCTGTATATACGGGTCCTGGGAGGAGGAAAGCTGATCGATCATTTCCTGTTCGAGGGTAAAAACGATGCTTTCGACATTCATCAGTGTGGCGTGCAATCTTTCCTGGACCTGCCCCCACACCTCGGGATCGTCCAGCATGAGAAGATGGGCATCGAAAATCGCCGCCTGTTCCTCGCCCGCTTCGGCGAGGGCCTTCCCCCGAAGACTTTTTACTTCTTCCTTCGCCTGGGCGACGGCTTCCTGAAAGCGTTCGAATTCCCCCGGGGTATCCTCGGATTGAATGGAATAAGAAGGAATAGCGCCGCTGTAATCATCGGAGTATAAAAACGCACGGGCTATTGCAGCGCCGGGGGAAGCGGCAACGCCGCGGATTTCTCGCATGAAAGGACTGTAGCAGATATTAGCCCCATCGTCAAATAATAGAGCCCCGATCCTCGACGGGGGAAACCAATTTTTATACGGACACTTGGGCGCTTTGGGTTATTGGAGGACGTTGATAGGGTTTACCAGCTTACCGTTTTTATACACGGTAAAATGAAGGTGCGGACCCGTGCTATAACCTGTGTTGCCCGAAAGCCCCACCCGGTTTCCCCGGGCAACATACTGGCCTTTTTTTACTAAGATAGAGGAGAGATGGGCGTAGAGGGTTTGCCAGCCTCCGGGATGTCGCAGCATGACGTAGTTTCCCATTATGGGCGAATAGCCCGTCTCGCCCACGCTGCCCTCCATGGCCGCGGCGACGGGGGTCCCGGAAGGCACGCCGATATCGATGCCGTTATGGAAACTGTTTCTGCCGGTAAACGGATCACGTCTCCAGGAAAACCAGGAGGTGATATAGCCTCGGACAGGCCAACGGAAAAGATCCCCGGCGATCTCCCGTAAGACGACGCTTGGGAGCTTGGCGTCGGGCAGAAAGAGTTTCTTTCCAACTTCGATGTCGTTTTTCAACAGGCTGTTCGCTTCTATGAGCCGATCGGGGGAAATACCATGTTCCTCCGCTATGGAATCGATGTTATCCCCTGCCTTGGCTTGGTAAAGAATTCCCGACATGTTGGGTATCTTCAACAGCTGTTCCGGCCGGATCGAGCGGGCGGCCTGTATTTCGTTGATGCTGAACAGAGTATCGACGGTAACGCCGAAAGCCTCGGCGATGCCCGATATGGTATCCCCCCGCTTTACCTGGTAGACAGAGTAAAACAATCCCCCATCCTCCTCTCGGGGCTCGGCATCGGGTACGATTGTATTGAAGTCAACACTTCCAACCGCGAAATCGGGACCGGGCATGGGTCGGAAGCTCGAACCGACCAGGGTTATGAGGCAGAGAACGGTAAAGAGTGTCTTAAGCAAGGAGGATACGCTGGCTATCCTCAGAAGTATATCAGTATGCGAAGGTCTGGATCGCGACCTCACCATTCGCTCCGGTTACAATAGGATTAGGTCAGTATAACGGAGCTCCGACGTAGGCGCAATCGCTTTTTTGAAATTTTCTCCCAGGCCAAACTTTCCCCGGGATGGTCCTAGTCCATTACGCCCTTGCGCCAAGCTTCGTATTACATTATCGTCATCGAATCATGGTAGTCAAAAAGATTTTTCTCGCCGCGCTGCTCGCGGGCATTTTTGTGGGAGCGGCGCCGGCGTTCAGCATACGATCCCCTTCCATATCCGTCAGCACCAAGACTGTTACGAGTCCCGGGGCAGGGATTGTCAATATTTCCGCCATTCCCAGCGATGCATGGATATCCGTCGACGGAGGCTCCGCGTCGTTCGCCGGCTGGGCGGGGACCCTCTCTCCCGGACAGCACAGCATCTCGGCATGGGCGAGGGATCATTACTCCTCCCAATTTTTACTCGTCGTGGAGGAAAACACCAGCTATACGGTAAGCCTGGAACTCGAACCCCATACCGGATTTTTAGCCTTGGAGATTCAGCCCCCGGATGCCGAAGTTTTTGTCGATGGACAGAAGATCCAAGGTTCCCTGGTCGAAATTCCCGTGGGCAGAAGAACCATCCGTATAAAAAAATTCGGCTACGATGAACATCAACTCAGCCTCAGCGTTCGTTGGCAACGCATTTCCGTTCTCAACATAAGCCTAAAACCATCGGTGTTCGAGGTTAAGGCATGGAGCCTTAGACCGGAGATTTTCAACCCTTCGAACAAAGGTTCCTACGGGCGCACGGTTCTTTCGTTTTCCGTAACCGCGCCAGGAAGAGGCTTGCTGGAGATAAGCGATAGCTCAGGAATCAAACGTTTCGAGCGCGAACTCCCGGTATTCACCACCTGGTCCCAGCGTTTCGTCTGGCAGGGACGGGACGACAGGGAAGAGGTTCTTCCCGACGGCGAGTACCTGTTTAAGATTTCCCTATGGCCGCTTCCGGAGAGCGGGGCGGGCGCCGAAAAGGCCTCCGCCACCGGCGACGGCGACAGCTCTGCCGTTGATAGCGCGCCCACCGTCGGCGGCGAGCCCGACAACGGAGCCACAGTAAGTTTCACGACAAGGGTGCGGATCGACTCCAGCAGAATAATTGCTCCCTCCGGCGCCCAGGCGGCTCGACCTGGGTTGCTCTATTTCCCCGATCCGAAGATTGCCCGCCTCCTCCCCGGCAGCGCCGAGATACTCGGCACATACCCCCGGGGAGTTTCCCTCGCCCTGGGATTCAAGCTTGGTCCTTCCACCATGATGGCCCTGGAGGGCTCCTTCGATGTCGCCCCTGCGGGAGGCCTTGGCCTATCCTTCCTGCAAGGCTTCGCCGCCGGCGGGAAGTTCGACCTCGGAGTCCTGGGACGCTTCGCCTGGAACAGCGACCTCTCGCCGAGCTATCCCGGCGCCGCCTCGGAGGCGGAGATCAGCCTCCCCCTTGCCGCCAGCTTCGGCGGACTACGTTTCGGCGCGGCCCCGGGCCTCGTCTACGATTTCAACACCAGGGACATCGAAGGCAGGGCCGGACTGGGTCTGTGGTACGAGAATCAGAGCATCCTGACGGGGATATCGGCGCAGAGCGACTTCGGCGGCGCCGCGCCCGTGAGCGCGTCTAATCCTCTGCGCCTGGCGCTGGAAGCCCGGGTCCTCCTGGATTCCACCCCCCTGACCTTCATGCTGCGGATTTCGGGCGACTTAAGCCCAGAGCTTAGTTCACCTACGGCCAGCCTGGGCTTCGGAGTGGTCTGGTGAGCACCATACAGCCCACAACCAGGGCGAATCCCAAGGTCGCCGTGCTCTCCTGCGACGGCTACGATCCGGAAATCCTCGACAAAATTATTGATCAGGCGGCCGGGGAGGCGGGATTTCCCGATATAACAGGCAAAAGAATACTGGTAAAACCCAACCTCCTAAAAGCCGCCGCCCCCGAAGAAGCGGTAACCACCCATCCCGGCTTCGTCGCCGCCGTGCTGCGCCTTCTTTGGAAACGAGGGGCGGCTTCCATTCAGGTGGGTGATTCGCCGGGGCACCAAAACGGCAGGGCGGTGGGCAAGGCTTCGGGGATTTTCCAAGCCGCCATGGACGGGGGGGCCTCCTGGGTAGATTTTGTCCCGGGGGAACCTCGGCCCGCCGCCGAGGCGAAGCTGGTAAAGAGTTTCAGACTTGCCTCCGCCCTGGATGACTGCGATCTGGTGGTGAATCTGCCCAAGCTGAAAACCCATCGCCTCGCCTCCTATACCGGCGCCATCAAAAACCTCTTCGGGCTCCTCCCCGGGCTGGCGAAGAGCTCGATGCACCTTCGCTTTTCCGACAAGATTCAGTTTGGAACCATGTTGGTCGATCTCGGCCTGTCCATTGAGAACAGCTTTCATTTTTTAGACGGTATCGTGGCCATGCAGGGAGAAGGTCCCGGGAACGGGGATCCTTTCCCTCTCGGCCTTGTCTTCGCCTCGAAGGACGCAGCGGCCTTGGACTGGGTGGCCGCGTCCACCATAGGCTACGATCCCCGAAAAATTCCTTATCTGAGGGACGCGATGGGGCGGGGCGGGCATGCCCTGGAATCCCCCGGAATAGATACGGGCTCTTATGTGATCGAAAAGAAGCGGGCGAAGGGATTCAAGCTTCTTCCCTACACGGCCCAGGCGAATGCTTCTCTCTCCGAGATCCCCCATTATCTCGAGCCCCTCGCCATGCGTTTTTTAGCTGAAAGGCCGATCTTCAACAAGGAGCGCTGCGAAGGCTGTTCGGCCTGCATACTGATTTGCCCGGCGGAAGCCCTGGAACTGGGCAGGCTCAAGGACGGAAAATTCCAGGTGCTCATAGACGACAAAGCCTGCATTACCTGTTACTGCTGCCATGAAGTATGTCCCGTCGGCGCCGTCTCCATCGGGAAGATAGTATGGAGACCGGGGCGGCAGAGGAAGGGCAAATGAGTCATATGGATCTGAGCCGCTATCTCGATTTCGGCCAAGAGAACGACTACAGGAAGCTGGAATTGCCCCCCCCTGTGAAGCGGCGGGGGCGGCTCGGCATCGAGGCGCGGGCCCTTGCCGAACTCTCCCGGATCGCCTTTTCGGAGATAGCATTCAAGTACCCAAAAGGACACCTGGAAGGTTTGGCGGCCATGCTGGACGACCAGCGAAGCTCCCAGCGGGAGCGTTTTGTCATTGAAACCCTGCTGAGAAACGCCGCGGTCGCCGCGGAGGGCCTTTTCCCTACCTGCCAGGACACGGGCACGGCCCTGATCTATGGATGGAAGGGGGAGCTGCTGAACTGCGGAAACTCACCTTCCCTCCCCGGCGAAAAAGGCGCTTGGAAACGAAAAGGCGCCGAAGACGAGGCCGCCGCCCCGGGGGACATCGCCAGCCTCCTGGCCGAAGGAGCAGGAAAGGCATACGCGGAGCGCAGATTGCGAGCCTCCCAGCTCGGCCCTCTGAATGCCCTGGCCGAGGGCAATACAAAGGATAATCTGCCGGCCCTCGTGGATATCCGCGCGGTACCCGGCGATTCCCTTAGACTACTCTTCGCCGCCAAGGGAGGAGGTTCCACCAGCAGAACCAGCCTTAGCATGGAGAGTCCTGCCATGCTCCGGACCCAGGCGCTGAAAACCCAGCTGGAAGCCCGGATACGGGGGCTCGGCGTGGCGGGCTGTCCGCCCTATACGATCGCCGCTGTGCTCGGCGGAGCTTCCCTTTCGCAAACCCTCTACGCCCTGGAGCTGGCCAGTTACGGACTCCTGGACGGGCTTTCGAAGGAGGCGACCGGCGACGGTACTCCGGTGAGAAGTCAGGAGTGGGAAGAAATCATGGCCGAAATTGCCGCCGAGACAGGGTTGGGCGCCCAGTGGGGAGGACGGCAGCTAGCCCTGGACACCCGTTTTATCCGCCTGTCCCGCCACGCCGCCACCCTGCCCTTCGCGCTGGGCATTTCCTGCTCGGCGCACCGCAAAGCCCGAGCCTTCGTAAACAACCAAGGCTGGTATCTCGAAAAGATGGAGGAGGACCCGGCGCGGCTTCTGCCCCGATCCGTCAATCTCCTGCCCGGGGCGGTGGAAATCGATTTCGACACCCCGAAAGCCGTCTGGCTGGAAAAGCTGCGGAGCCTCAGAGCCGGAGATCCCCTCCTGCTCTCGGGCAGCGTAACCCTGGCCAGAGATGCGGCCCATGCCCGGATAGCCGCCTCCATGCGCGAAAAAGCCGCGGCGCCCGCCTACATGACCGAGCACCCTGTTTTCTACGCCGGCCCCACCGAACCCGCCCCGGGCAGGGTCAGCGGATCCTTCGGACCCACCACCGCCTCGCGGATGGACCCGTATATGGAAGAACTGACCCGGGTGGGAGCCTCCTTGGTGAGCATCGCCAAAGGGGGAAGAGGCGCCGCGGCGATCAAGGCCATAGCCGCTTCCAAAGGCGCCTACATAGCTTGTATCGGCGGTGCTGCCGCCCTCACCGCCAGGGAACACCTGCTCGAAAGCAAGGTTATCGATCATGCCGATCTGGGCATGGAAGCGATCCGTCTCGTACGCCTCAGCAGACTACCCGCCCTTCTCGTGATTGACTCAAACGGCGGGAATTTCTATGCTTGACTTCCCATGAAGTCATCGGGAACGCCGAATCCCACAGGACGACGATTCGGGACGATATATTTTCTGTTCTTCGCCATTTACGGAATAACACCCTACCTCCAGGTTATCCTGAGAAGGCTCGGCTACAGCCCCGCCGCGGTAGGCCTTTTTCTGGGCCTCTTCGAACTCGTGGGCATCGCCGGCCCGATCGTCCTGGCCAGAAAGGCGGACGCGCTCGGGCGCTTCAATCCTTTTTTAATCGCTTCGGGTCTAGGAATCATCCTCGGCATGGGGCTTCTGGTGTCGGTCAACCACGCTATCGCCGCCGTAATCGGGCTCGGTTTCGCCTCCCTCGGTCTCAAGACTCCGGTGCCCGTCTTGGACACGGCCTTGCTCCGGGCTATCGAATCGGATCAGAAGGAAGGGAAAAGAACGCCGAGCTATGGGCTCATGCGGGGCATAGGGTCCATCGGCTTCGTTATCGTAACCCTGATCGTGCAATTCACCCCGGGCTTCGAGACGAGCGCTCCGATCGTGATGGCGGCGGTGATGGCCTTCCTCTCCTGCGTATTTCTCGTCGCTCTTAAATGGCTTCCGGAGACCGGAGACGGAACAGACCACAAGACAAGGCAAAAAGTGAGCTTCGGATGGATAGACAGCACATTTCTTCTAGGCTTGGCGGTGATCGTACTGGGAAGGGTCGCGATGGCGCCGGTGAATTCCTTCTTTTCCCTCTATCTGGTGGAGTCCCTGGAGTGGCACGCCATCGGCGCCATGTCCGCCCTCGGCGCGACGGTGGAAATACCCATGATGATGCTCGCCTGGCGCTATATGTCAAAAAGAAGCCCCATGCAAGCCATCTCACTGGCATCGGTGGCGATCGTCCTCAGACTCCTCACCTACGCCCTGGTACCGACAAAGACGGGGGCGATCGTGGGACAGCTTCTCCATTCGCTCTGCTACGGCCTCTTCCAGCCCGCGACGGTGGCCTTCGTCAACCTGAAGACCCCTCCGTCGGAGCGGACCACGGGCATGGCGATTCTTCTGGGAATAGGCATGGGCTTTCCGGCCTTTATCGGAAGCGCCCTGGGTGGGCTTGTCGTGGAGTGGGCGGGCTACCGTTGGCTCTTCGCATCCTTTAGCGTATTCGCCATGGGAAGCCTGGCCCTGTATTTTTCCAAACGGAGCCTGCTTAACCTGGTGCGCTGACAGCGCCTCGTCCGGCGCGCCGACCCAGGGCCGGCTTTGTATTAATTTAGAGCCTGCGCAAGGAGGGTAAACCCTTGCTGGCCAGACATTTTTCGGCGAGGAACAGGGCTGTGCACATAAGCGCGTGGCTGAGTTCCCCCTCCCCCATGGAATCCAGGATTTCACCGGCCGGATAGAGATCTGCATCGACAATCTCGTGTTCGTCCAGATGCCGCTCCACGGCGGGATACGGTTCCAGGGCGACGAATACGTGGTAGCGGTTGCCCTGGATCGCCGGATTGGGATAGACGGCGCCGGCGTGAAGCAGGGTTCCAGGAAAATAGCCCGTCTCCTCCGCCAGTTCCCGGGCAGCGGCTTTTTCCGGCGCTTCGTCGGTCTCCACCACGCCGCCGGGGAATTCCAAGCTCGGCTTATCAGATCCGTGCCTGTACTGACGGACCATCAACAGCCTTGCCTCGGTTCCCCTGCCCAGGATAGGAACGACCACCGCCCAGTCCCTGGCCTTGATGACAGAAAAGCAGCCCAGGCGCCCGTCGGGGGCCTGGCTGTTTTTTTCATGCACCGAAAATACGCTGCCCGAGTACATCATTCGCGTGGAAAGAGTATTCCATCGCTCTCCGCCCCTGCCGTCGCCCGCCACCATGGAAAGCCTCCTTAAAAGGGACATCCTAACGAAGCCCGATAGGAGCGGCAAGCCTTCCTGTCCGGGCGACCGGCGGGGAAAGGCGATATTGCACGCCCCGAATCGATGGGCTAGGATGGACACATGACCCAGGGGAAAGGCGGATGAGCCTGACAGTCGTTATTCCTGTCTACAACGAAGAAGAAAACCTCCAGCCCCTCGCCCGGACCTTGATGGAGGTTCTGGCGGGGCAGCCGGCCTTTACAATCCTTTTCGTCGACGACGGAAGCGGGGACGGAAGTCTCGCCCTGCTGAAAAAAATGGCCGCCCAGGACAAGCGTATCGCATACCTAAGTTTGAGCAGGAATTTCGGCCATCAGGCAGCGCTCCGGGCGGGGCTCGAGGTCGCCCAAGGCGACTGCGTCGTGACCATGGACGGCGATTTTCAGCATCCGCCCGAGCTTATCCCTTCGATGATCGAAGCATACCGGAAGGGATTCGACATTGTCGCGACCCGAAGACTCGACGCAGCCCCGGACGGAGACAAGGGCCTTGCTCCGGGCAAAAGGCTGGGCTCCCGGCTCTTCTACGCCCTTATGAAGGTGCTCGGCGATGTGAAGATCGAACCGGGTTCGGCGGACTTCAGGCTCCTGTCCAGAAGAGCGGTGAAAGCGCTTCTCTCCATGCCCGAGCGCACACTGTTCTTGCGGGGAGCCGTGCCCTGGATAGGCTTTCCTTCCACCGAACTCAGTTACAGGCCGGGAAAGCGCCGGAGCGGGGAAACCAAGTACAGCTTTTCCGCGATGTTCTCCTTCGCCCTGGACGGAATCACTTCCTTCAGCGTGAAACCGCTCAGACTCGCCTCCATGTTCGGCTGCCTGATATCCGCCGCGGGGTTTTTATACGCCCTTTACGCCCTTATCGTTCGACTGTTCACCGACAAAACCGTGGAGGGCTGGACGAGTCTTTTGATCAGCGTACTCATCATCGGGGGGATTCAGCTTATATTCATGGGCATCATCGGAGAATATCTGGGCAAACTCTTTCTGGAAGCCAAGCATAGGCCTCACTACCTGGTAAAGGAACGCTCTCCCGGTTTGCCGCAGGATGGGGGGGGAATAGAACGATGAACTGGCTGCTCCTAATCTGTGGAATCCTCTTTTCGGCCTCGGCCCAGCTTTTATTGAAACAGGGCGCCCGACTCAAGCTCTGGAGCGCCTCATGGATCGCCCTGGCCGGCGGGGCCGCATTGCTCTATGCCTTGTCCTTCGCCGTCTACGCTTGGGTTTTGAGAAAGCAAGACATAAGCAAAATAAGCCCCCTCATGGGTAGCGCGGTGATCGCCCTGGTGGTGCTGGGGGGAGTCTTTCTGTTCGGGGAAACTTTGAGCCTGAGACGCATAGCGGGCGTACTTTTAGCCTGCGCGGCCGTCGCATTGCTGGCGGGCTAGGAGGCACCATGGGCCGCCCCGGCAAAACGATCTTCGACAAAGCGAAAAGCCCGGCACGGAAGCCCGCGACTTTGAATCCGCCGGCGAAGGCCAAGACCGAGGACCTGCTCTCCTGGCTTTCCCTGGCCTTGGTCTATCTTTTCATGTTCAGCCGTTTCGATCTGCGGCTTTTAGTATCCGACACCATTCTGACCGGCGGCGACAGCGCATCCTGGTACCAGGTGCTGCGGACTTTAAAAGAAGAATTCCTTCCCCGGGGAAGGCTCTTCGGCTTCAGCCAGGGGAATTTTTTCGGCTACCTGGAAGGCCAACACTATTTTATCCTTCCTTTTCTGTCCGCCGCTCTGCTAGGATCCATCGTACCGCTCACGGTGGCGCTGAAAATCGTCACGGTAGCAGGCGGCCTCGCCCTTCCGCTTACCATGTTTTTCGCCGTCTCCTCGATCAGCGGCAGGAAGCCAGGCGGCGCCATCGCGGCCGCCGCGAGCCTGCTTTTCCTTTTCAACGAATCCTACTCCATTTTTGGAGGGAATTGGCTTTCCACCTTCGCGGGAGAGTTCTGCTACTCCTGGGCGATCGCCCTGCTGCCCCTCCTATTAGCCTCCCTGGTCCGCGATTGGCGGAAGCGGCGCAAGGGATTGCAGAGCGGTCTCATCCTGGCTCTCATCGGCCTTTGCCATTTTTTCGTTTTCATGCCCGCCTTCTTTCTTCCCCTCTTCCCCACCTTCACTCTGATACCCCGGCTTCGGAATAAAAAACCCCAGAACAATCGCCTAAAACCAACCATGGGCCGGGAAGCCGGCATGGTCGCCCGAATTCTCACCACCTACTGCAGCGCCCTCCTGATTATGGCCTTCTGGCTCCTGCCCATGGCCTCCACCAGGCGCTGGGCCCAACCCATAAGCATGCTCTGGCACTTCAATTCCTTCAAAGACTTCGCCTCCCAGACTCTCCTGTGGATCTGGGCCCCGGCGGGACTCGGCTTTCTGCTGTTTTCGCTCCTGCGAAAAAACTCTCCCCGGGAAAGAAGCTTGGCCGCGTTCCTGGTCTACGCGCTGGGAGCCTGCGCGTTTTTATTCTTCATAGCTCCAGGGCTGGGTATGCCCGATATTCGATTCGTCCCCCCCGCCCTGCTCTTCTGCGGCCTAGGCATTTCCCTCTTCCTGGATGCGGCGGTAAAGCGTCTGGGTCGAAGGCTGCCTCCGCTTTCGGAACTCAAAACCACTTATCCAGGCCGGAAGGCCATTGGGTGGCTTCCTTCCCTGCTTACCCTCGCCTGCCTCGGAGCCTCCGTCGCAGGCAGCATGGCCCTAAGCCATAACGCCCCCGCTTGGTTTTCCTGGAATTACTCCGGTTACGAGGCCAAATCCGAATGGCCTTTTATCCGCTTTGTGTCCGAACGCTACAGGGGAAGCCCCGACGATGGTCGCTTCCTCTGGGAGAAGCAGGATCAGCGGGACAATAGGGATTTCGGCTCAGAGCGGGCATTCGAGAACCTCTATCTTTTCACCGGGCATCCGAGTTCCGAGGGAATACACTACGGGTCGAGCATGATGGCCAGGGCGGCCACCTACCTTCAGAGTTCCTATTCGCCCAATCCGGTCGATCCCGAAGCCGAACGCATTTACTCGAAGGTCGATCCCGCCTCCTGGCCGGCCCGTTTCGACCTGTTCAACGCCCAATACATCGTGACGCACTCCGATACGATCCGCAGCCTCTTTGCCGCCCATCCCGACTTCGTTCTCGATGCCTCCATGGGGAAGTTTTCAATTTTCAGATACCTGGGTTTCGCGGACAGCTACCTCAGCGTTCTGCCCGAGAACGCCCTTGCCCTCGTCGACGGAGGAAAGGCCGGGTTTAGGACCGATTACTACCGATTCTTCAGGGATTACGAACTCTATGGCACCCCCTTCGTCAGCATGGAATTCGCGGACCGGGAACTAAAAGCCCGGTTGAGCGAGACCGGCGGACACTGGCCCGACTACGATTCCTACCGGAACGTCGGCCTGGCGAAGAGAGCTGTGGAAGAACAGGGAACCGCCAGGCTGGGAATTCCCCAGGGCTTAGCCGAAGGCATGTCGGGGAGCCCCGGGGAGGCGCTAAAAGAAGGATCCCCGATCATCACGGATGAACATATCGACAACTTCGGCATCAGTTTCAGCACCGCGGCTCCCGGGAAACCCCATTATATAAAAATCTCCTATGCCCCGGGCTGGCGATCCTCGGGAGGCGAGAAAATCTATCCGGTCTCTCCCGGTTTCATGCTGATCTATCCAAAGGGCACGAAGGTGTCGCTGAACTACCGCCGAAGCGGTTGGGAGATCGCAGGGATAGTATTAAGCCTGCTTTCGATTCCCTTCGCGTTCATAATAACTAAAAAGAGACCGGAGAGAGCCTTCCCCTGGAGAGCATTTCTGGCCGCGGGACTGGGGCTTTTTTTCGGTATGGCCTTATATCTGAGCGCGCAAAGCCTGGTAGGGTATCCGGCCTTGGCGAGGGCTATGGCCAAGGCAAGGCGGATCGACCCCGGCGATTTTCTTCGACGAAAGGAGCTTCTGGCCTTGGTGGATCCCTGGGCGACCAGGGAAAACCTCGACCGTTACGACAACAGGCTCGTTTTCGACGCATACAGGCTAAAAAGCCTCGTCCTGGCAGCCGAAGGCCGAACAGAAGAAGCTTCGGAGCTCATCGATACCCTCAGCGCCCGCTATGCCCATACCCGGGTTCTCGATTCCCTGCCCCCGGCGCGCTGAGGGCTTTACGCTGGTTCGTGCAAGGCCTGTACCCGACGCCCCCTGCCGGGATATTTTCGGCGCGTTCAAGGCCCGATCTCGAAGCGTTTCGGCACCTTGCCATGTACGGGCCGCGCGCCCAGCCTTGCCCGGCGGCAGAACTCGTCATAGGATAGTTTAGTGCGCTCCATTGCACCGCTGCTGCCGATACTCGTGCTGACCGCCTGCGGTACCGCGCAGGAGTGGAAGACAACGCGACCGGAGCGAAAGGAACTTAGCATGAGGAATCCAGCGCCTGTCGTCGTCATGGCACACCGGGGATTCAGGGGGATCGCTCCTGAGAACACGCTGTACGCAGCCCGCAAAGGCTGGGAAAGCGGAGCAGAATACTGGGAACTCGACGTCGCCGCCTCGTCGGACGGCGAATTGGTGGTTATCCACGACGATACGCTCAAGCGAACCACCGACGCCGAGGAGCGGTTCCCCGGTCGAAAACCCTGGTCCGTCTACGACTTCAGCCTGGAGGAGCTCAAATCCCTGGACGCGGGCTCCTGGTACATCGACGCGGATCCCTTTGGACAGATAGCGGCCGGCCGCATCCCCCCGACAGAATTCGAAAGCTTCCGGGGCCTGCGGATACCCACCCTCCGGGAGGCGCTGCTCCTCACGAAGGAGCTTGCCTGGCGGGTCAATATCGAGATCAAGGATGCGGCCGGCCGGCCCTGCGACGCCTGGATAGTGGAAAAAACCGCCGCCCTGATCACCGAACTGGGTATGCGGGATTCGGTGCTCATCTCCTCGTTCAACCACAGCTATTTAGCCAGGATGAAAAAAGCCGAGCCCCGCCTGCCGGTGGCCGCCTTGGTGGACAAGCCCTTGGCCGATCCTGCGGCTACCCTTCAATCCCTGCGGGCGGTAGCTCTAAATCCCAATTATAAACACCTGGACGAAAAAACCGTCCGGGCCCTGCGCGAAGCCGGTTTCGGCGTCCTCGTCTGGACTCCCAACGAGCCGGCTGACATGAAACGGCTCCTGGACTGGGGCGTCACGGGACTTATCACCGACTTTCCGGACAGAGCTTTGGGATTGCTTTACGGAAAAATATGATTGTCAGAGTGCGTTTCCGGGGTTACACTAAAATGCGCTTCAACGGACCTGTTAAGGTCCGTTTTCAGCCTATGAAGGAGGTACTTTTAATGAAGAAAATTGCACTTGTGGCAATGGTCTTCCTCGCCGTCGCGGGCGCTTGGTCCCAGACGAACATCGAGTTTTGGCACGCCATGACAGGAAAGAACGCCGATACGGTGCAGGCTCTGGCGGACAAATTCAACGCATCCCAGAAGGATTTCAAAGTAGTCCCCGTGTATAAGGGCTCCTACAGCGATACCATGAACGCCGGTATCGCCGCCTTCCGTGCGGGACAAGCTCCGCACATCATCCAGGTTTACGAAGTGGGCACCGCCACCATGATGGCGGCCAAGGGCGCCGTGAAGCCGGTATATCAGCTCATGGCGGAGAACAACGAAAAGTTCGATCCCAAGGTCTACATTCCCACCATCACCGGTTACTATTCCACCTCCGACGGGAGGATGCTCTCCCTGCCCTTCAACTCCTCCACCTCTGTCATGTACTACAACAAGGATGCCTTCAAGAAGGCGGGCCTCGACCCCGAAAAGCCCCCCGTCACCTGGCCCGAATTCTTCGAAATGGCCAAAAAACTCAAAGCCTCCGGTATGGAAGGTGGATTCTCCACAAACTGGATCTCCTGGATCCAGCTGGAGAACTTCTCCGCCTGGCACAACCTGCCCTTCGGCACCAAGAACAATGGTTTCGACGGCCTGGATACCCAGCTGGTCTTCAATAACGACACTGTCATCAAACATCTGCAGACCATCTACGATCTCTCCAAGGAAGGCGTCTTCATCTACGGCGGACGTGAAAACAAGGCCAATCCCCTCTTCTCCTCCGGAAGAGTCGGCCTGCACTTCGAGTCCATCGGCGGGTATGCCAACTTCAAGAATACCTGCAAATTCGAATTCGGCGTGGCCACCCTTCCCTACTATCCCGACGTGAAGGGCGCACCCCAGAATTCCATAATCGGCGGCGCCAGCCTCTGGGTGTTCAACAACAAACCCAAGGCGGACTATAAGGGCGTGGCCGACTTCATGGCCTTCATCTCCCTGCCCGAGAATCAGGCTTTCTGGCACCAGAGTACCGGTTACCTGCCCATCACCAACGCGGCATACGAGCTGACCAAGTCCCAGGGCTTCTACAAGACCAACCCCGGCCCCGAAGTAGCCATCAAACAGCTCTTGAGAGCAGCTCCCACGGGCAATTCCATGGGTATCCGCTTCGGCAACTTCAACATCATCCGTGAAATCGAAGACCAGACCTGGGAAGACATCCTCGCCGGCAAGATCAGCGTCAAGGACGGTATCAACAAGATGGTTCAGGAGGGCAACAAGACCCTGCGCGAATTCGAGCGCCTGAATAAATAGTGGGCCTGAAGTCCTTTTTCATGCTATACTGAAAAGGCCGCCGAAAGGCGGCCTTTTTAGGGGAAAATCCGGCAAGCTGCCGAGAAATGGCTTTTCCAAGAATCTTGACCACGTTAGGATGCGTCATGGCTAAACAATACGAGTTTCCCTCCAAGGGTCTTCCCTACCTGCTTGTAACGCCACAAATGGTCATCGTCTTTCTGTTTTTCTTCTGGCCTTCGGCCCAAGCTATCTGGCAATCTTTCTTCCTCCAGGACCCCTTCGGAGGCAGGGTGATCTTCGTCGGGTTTGAAAACTACGCCAAGCTTTTCAACGATCCGGATTACTGGGCTTCGTTCAGGGTTTCGGTGCTTTTCGCTTCCGCGATCACGATCTCATCGATGGCTGTTTCGCTTTTTCTGGCCATACAGACCAATAAGAAAATTCGTTTCGACTCCTTTTACAAGACCATGATGATATGGCCTTACGCCGTAGCCACCATGGTCGCCGGCGTACTCTGGCTTTTCATGTTCAACCCCAATGTGGGGGTGATAGCCTGGCTCTTGAAATACAAGTTGGGCATCGAATGGAATCATTTGCTAAAGGCGGATCAGGCCTTTCTTTTGTTGACGATAGCCTCCAGCTGGAAACAAATCGCCTATAATTTCGTTTTCTTCCTGGCGGGCCTGCAGAGCGTGCCCCTTCCTTTGGTGGAAGCCGCCGCCATCGACGGCGCCGGACCGATAAAGCGTTTCTGGACGATCATTTTCCCGATGCTCTCGCCCACCACCTTTTACCTTTTGGTCATGAACCTCGTATATGGATTCTTCGAAACCTTCCCCATCGTCCACCAGGTCACCGCCGGCGGACCGGGCAAGGCTACCCAGATATTAGTCTACAAAGTATGGAGGGATGGCGTGATTAACCTTGATCTGGGCGGTTCCTCGGCCCAGTCGGTCATCCTCATGATCATGGTAATTATCCTCACCGTGGTCCAGTTCCGCTTTATCGAGCGGAAGGTCACTTACTAAAAGGAAGGTTCCCATGATAGAGCAGAGAAAATCCGCCCGAGCCTTCCCCCATATTATCCTCTGGCTCGCCATCTTGATAATCCTTTTTCCCATCTATTTCGTGTTCGTGGCGTCCACCAGAACGAACGCCGACATTCTCTCGGCGCCCATGCCTATCTACCCGGGCTCCCACCTGGTGGAGAACTACGGGCGCGCCCTTTCCGAGGGAGCCAAGAACCTGGGCGCCTCGGCCATGACCATGATGAAAAATTCTTTTATCATGGCCATGGGGATCGCGGTGGGCAAAATTGTCGTCTCCCTTCTGGCGGCCTTCGCCATCGTCTTTTTCAATTTTCCGGGTCGCAAGTTCTGTTTCTGGGCGATCTTCATCACCCTCATGCTGCCGGTGGAAGTGCGTATAATGCCTACTTACAAGGTTATTTCCGACCTGGGCATGCTCAACTCCTACGCGGGTCTCATATTGCCAATGATAGTTTCGGCCACGGCGGTGTTCCTGTTCAGGCAGTTCTTCCTGTCCGTGCCGAGGGAGATCGCGGAGGCTTCCCAGATCGACGGGGCGAGTTCCATGCAGTTTTTCCGCTCCATCCTGGTGCCCATGACCCGCACCCCCATCGCGGCGATGTTCGTAATCCAGTTTATCTACGGCTGGAACCAGTACCTCTGGCCGCTGCTGATAACGACCAAGCAGGAGTATTACACCCTTCTCATCGGCATAAACCGGATGCTCTCCGGCGCCGACGTCCTCATAGAATGGCAGATCGTCATGGCCACGGTATTGCTGGCGCTCATCCCCCCGGTCATCGTCGTCGTGGTGATGCAGAAGCAGTTTATCGCGGGCATGACGGACACGGAAAAATAAGGAAAGCTGCGACAGGAAATACAGGATTCGACCTCATCGGGAAGGCTGGGCTTTTCGCCCAGCCTTCCACAACTCTCAAGCTATTTTCCTGTAGATTCCAGGTAGCATCCTTATCCTGCCCGGTCTATCACCGAATATGCGCCGCCCAGGCCGGTATTTCAACACCGAAATAATCCCTGGCGTTGAACCAGCTTATGTTGCGCACCAGACTGGCGGCGTAGGCCTCGTCTCCCGGGAGTTCCCCGTCCTCCACCCAGCGTCCCACCACCTTGCAGAGGATTCGCCGGAAGTATTCGTGCCTGGGGTAGGAGAGGAAGGATCTCGAGTCGGTGAGCATCCCCACCCATGGACCGATGGCCGAGATCGAAGCCGTTTGCACCAGGTGGCGGATCATGCCGTCCAAGTGATCGTTGAACCACCAGGCCGCGCCGTACTGCAGCTTGCCCGCCACGCCCTTTTCGCCCGAGTAACTACCGGCGAAGCATTGGGCCAAGGTCGCCAGGCTGGCGTTTTTCGTATCGTCCAGGCTGTAGAGAATGGTCTTGGGAAGCGAACCCTCGGCGTCCAGGCAGTCCAGGAAGGAGGCCAGCGGCGCGATTATCACCGCGTCGGAGATGGCGTCCCCTCCTCCGTCGGGGCCGTAGAGCCTGAAGAGCCTGCTGTTGGTATTGCGCAGGGCGCCGATATGGAGCTGCATAACCCAGCCGGCCTTGGCGTTGAGCCTGGCGACATGGAGAAGGACGGCGGTGGCCAGCTTTTCCCTGGCCCGCTCTTCGGCGCTCCGGCCGGAAAGCAGAAGCGCAACGATGGTGTCCAGTTCCTCTTCCGTGGCGGGGGCGAAGGGCGGCACCAGGAGGGCATGGTCCGAAAGCCTGCAACCCCTTTCGTGGAAGAAGGCGTGGCGCCTGGAAAGGGCCTCGGTCAGATCGGCGAAGCTGCGGATTTCCAAGCCCGCCGCGGCGCCCAGCTGGGCGATATAAGCCCGCCAGGCCCCGGCGTCCGACGCGTTCATAGCCTTGTCGGGTCTGAAGGCCGGCAGAATCCGGGAACACCGGGCTCCCGAGGCCGCCGCGGCGACGCCGAATCCGGGATCTGCCGCTATGGCGTCGTGCCAACGCAGATCGTCGGCGGGATCGTCGGTGGTGCAGACAACCGCCACCTTGTAGTGTTTGAGCATGGACCGGGGAGAGTCGCCCCGCTCGCGGATTATGGCGTTGGCCCGCTCCCGTATTTCCAGGGCGTTGCGGGCCGTAAGTATATCGTCGATGCCGTAGCTGCGCCGCAATTCCAGGTGTGACCAATGGAGGACAGGATTGCCCGGGGATTTTTCCAGGGCCGCGGCGTAGGCGACGAATTTATCCGCCCAGCCGGCCTTGCCCGAGCAGAGGGACTCCTCCGCACCGTTGGAACGCATCACCCTCCACTTGTAGTGATCCCCGCCCAGCCATATCTGGGCGATATCGGTGAAAGGCCTGTCCTCGGCTATTTCCCTGGGGGAGAGATGGCAGTGGTAGTCGAAGATGGGAAGGCCGTCGGCCTTGTGGTGAAACAGGCTCCTGGCGCTGGGCGTATCCAGAAGAAAATCCTTGTCCATGAATGCTTTCATTGTCTTTCCTTTCCCGCGGCCCGCCGCAATAAAGCAGCGACCGCGGAACCATGATCCCCTGGTACCGCGGCGGGCCGCCAGCCAAAGAATCTTTAAATATTGTCGGTAAGATATCCGCCGTCCACCGGCAGGGATACTCCGGTGACAAAGCTGGAAGCCTGGTCGCTTGCCAGGAAAAAGGCCGCTCCCCAAAGTTCCTCGAACTTGCCGAATCGACCGAAGGGGGTGCGGGCTATGATGGACTTGCCCCGGGCGGTAAGATTCCCCGACTCGTCCAGCAGCAGCGCCCGATTCTGGTGGCCCACGAAAAAGCCGGGAGCGATGGCGTTTACCCGGATGCCCTGGGGAGCCAGCTCCTTGGCCAAGGCCTCGTTGAGATTCAGGACGCCTGCCTTGGCGGCGTCGTACGCCCATGTGCCGGAGAGGGCTTTGTAGCTTGTCATGGATGTCATATTGATCACGCAGCCCTTGATCCCCCGGGCTATCCAATACACCGCGAAGGCCCTGGTGGGGGTGACCAGTCCGGCGAGCAGATTGAGTTCCAGGATTTCCTTGAAGAGCTTTTCGTCCACATCGACAAAAGGAACCTTGCCTCTGTTTCCCCCTACCCCGTTGATGAGCACGTCGGGGGGGCTGCCGGCCAGCCTTTCCGATTCGGCGATGGCCGCTTCGCAGGCTTCCCGCGTACCGGTATCCACGGTGACAGCGAAAACCTTGGCGCCGGGAACCTCTTTGGCGACATTGCCGGCGGCCTCCTCCATGGGATGGTTGGTGCCCCGTCCCCAGAGGACAACCTTCGCCCCAGCCTTGGCGAAGCCAACGGCCAGGCTGCCGGGAATGCCCCCGGCCCCGCCGGTTATCACCACAGTCTTGGCCGCTGGGGAAAACATTGATTCGATAAACGACATGCACACTCCTCTTAAAGAGCCATTTTAAAAGATACGATTCTTTTAAATCCGGCTCATCCGCCCGGCATTATCAAGTTGGGCAGGAACATTGTGATATCCGGTATGTAGGTAACCAGCATGAGGACGACGAACATGGTCAGATAATACGGTATCATCGCCTTGCTCACCTTCTCTATGGAAACCTTGCCGATCGCGCAGCCCACAAAGAGTGCCGATCCCACGGGGGGGGTACAGAGCCCGATCGCCAGATTCAACATCAGGATAATGCCGAAATGTACAGGGGACAAGCCCAGGGTACCCACAACCACAGGGTACAGGATCGGTGTCATGATGAGAATAAGGGGCGCCATATCCATGATCATGCCCAGGAGAAGCAGGAGCACGTTGATGAGGAGAAGGAGCACATACTTATTTTCGGATATTCCCAAAATGAGCTTCGTGGCCATGGCGGGGATCCGCAGATAGGCCATGAGCCAGCCGAAAGCGCTGGCCGCCGCGATCAGGGCCATAACCATGGCCAGGGTCTTGAGGGCGTTGTAGAGAATTCCCTTCATCGCCTTTAAGGGAATTTCCTTGTAGACGAAGAAGGTGATGATAAACGCGTAGATGACAGCCACGGCCGCCGATTCGGTGGCGGTGAAAATGCCGGAAATCACGCCGCCCATGATTATCACCGCCGTCATCAAGCCGAGGAAGGCATCCCGGAAGATGTGCAGGGCCTGCCTGAAACTGACCTTGTCCTCCTTAGGATAGTTGCGCTTCTTGGCTATGAAGTATGAAATAATCATCAGCGACAGGCCTAAGCTAATGCCGGGAATATAACCCGCCAGGAAGAGCCGGCCAACGGAAACCCCGCCGGCCGCCACCGAATAGAGGATCATGTTATGGCTGGGGGGAATGATGACGCCCTGGGTGGAGCTGGTCACTGTAATGGCTACTGAGAAGTCGTCATCGTAGCCCTTGAGCTTCATCATGGGAAGTATGATCGTGCCCGTGGAGGCGATATCCGCCACCGCCGAACCCGATATGCCGCCGAAAAACATCGAATCCACGCAGTTGACCATGGCCAGGCCGCCCCTGATTCTTCCCACGAAAACATTGGCCATTTCTATCATCTTCCGGGCTATACCCCCCTGGCCCATGATCTCGCCGGCGATGATGAAAAAGGGGATCGCCAGAAGGGAGAAGGAGCGTACGCCTTGGACCATTTGCTGGACTATCGCCATGAGGGGAATACCCAGGTATATGGCCGTCGCCAGGGAAACCGAAGCCAAAGCATAGGTTATCGGTACTCTCAGAATCATGAGGATGACAAAGCCCCCCAGGAGCAGAACCGTCGCGACAGTGGGATCAGCCATGCTTTCCTCCGAATAAATCTTTGAGCCTTCTCGCTCCGGCGAGATACTCGTCCACATTCCTGTCATAGCTGTCCCAGCCGACGATATGGAGAATAGCTTCCAGGGTAGTGATGAGACCGGCGAAGGGCACGACTACATAGAGGATTCCCGCGGGCCACTTGGTGGCCGGCATGATGGATGTCATGGTAAAGCCCACGAGCTTCGCTCCGTAGACGATCATTATGATCCCCACGAAGATCACGATGATTTCGGTGAGAAGATCGAGGCCTTTGTTGAGCCAAAGGGGGATTTTATCCCTCGGCACGAGGTTGATTACTATGTTGAGTTTCTGCTTGATCCCCAGTCCCATGGAAATGAAGATGAACCAGACCGCCAACAAAAGGGCCACCTCCTCGGACCAGAGGATGCCGCTGTTGAAAACATAGCGTAGCACCACATTGGCGAAGATGATAAGGATCATCGCCAGGATAAAAAGTTTCGCCAGCTCCATGAGCAGTATATGGAGTCCGTTTACTATCTTCAGGATTGCTTCTTTCATACTTTCTCCCGGGGAACTTAAGCCTGGAGTACCGACAAACCGAAGGCAGTCCGGGGGCTGCGAGCCCCCCGGACTGCCAGTACGTTTTTTCTGAGGAACGAGGCGTCTTAAGCCCTTATTTTACCGCCTGGATCTGCTTCACAAAGTCCTGGATTTCCTTGCTCTGCTTCTTGTAGAGGGGGTCCATGAGCTTCTGCCATTCGGTCTTGTCGCCGATATAGCTGATCTGGGCGCCGCCGGCCTTTACCTTGTCGATGGAAATCTGCTCGTACTTGGCCCATTCGGCGCGCTGATAATCGATGGCATCCAGGGCCGCCTGCTTGATCAAATCCTGGTCGGCCTTGGAAAGCCTGCCCAGGGAAATCTTGGAACCGATGATGATCTCGGGGACCCGGGTATGCTCATCCAGGCAGAAGTACTTGGCCACTTCGTAGTGGGATGTGGAGAAGTAGGAAGGCCAGTTGTTCTCCGCTCCGTCCACGACGCCGGTCTGCAGGGCGGAATAGACTTCGCCATACGCCATGGGGGTGGGCACGGCGCCGAAGGCCGAGACCAAGCCCATCATAAGTTCGCTTTCCTGTACCCGGATCTTCAAACCCTTGAGCTCCTCGGGCTTGGTGATGGGGCGCTTCGAATTGTAGAAGTTGCGCGATCCGGCTTCGAACCATCCCAGACCTATAAAACCGAAGGGCTCCAGGCTGGCCAGAAGACCCTTGCCGATGTCGCCCTTGAGCACCTTCCACATGTGGGCCTCATCGCGGTACAGGTAGGGCATTTGGAAGGCGTTGAGCTTGGGCACGAAAGAGGCCACCGGGCTGATGGAAACACGGGTCATGTCGATGGCGCCAAACTGCACCTGCTCGATAACCGCCTTTTCCTGTCCGAGCTGGGATCCGTAATACACCTCGATCTGGATCCTTCCGCCCGAGCGCTCCTTCACCAGCCGGGCGAACTCGTAGTCGCCCTTTGTGGTGGGGTAATCCTGGGGATGGGTTTCCGCCAACCTCAACACAATGGGTTTGGCTTGAGCGAAGAGCTGGGCCGGCATCAATGCGGCGATCACCAGCAGCACAGCGATCAGTATCCTTGCTTTCTTCATCGTTTTCCTCCCTATTTGGAAAAACTTTCCTTAATCCCGCTGTGCTTAGTCTGGATCCGCTTACCGGTTTATGGTTTTGTAAAGACCTGGGTCTTATTGGTACTTTTTTGCGATTTCCTCCAGATACTCGCCGGGGGTCCGCCCTTCGAGTTTTTTGAACACCTTCGTAAAATAGGCCTGATCAGAAAAGCCCAAAAGATAACTGGCTTCCTTCGCGCTTCCTCCTCCCGCGAGTATCTCCTTAGCTTTTCCGATTCTCAACCGCTGGAGCAGTTCGCTGAATCCCATTCCCAATTCCCGGGACAGCATATGGGAAAGGTGGAAGGGGCTTACCCCCAGCTCCTTTGCCAAGGTTTCGAGGCTCCATTCCCCCGCGCAGTTCTCCCTCAGGATGTCCAAAGCCCGTAGGGCGTAGCCGGGTTTCATCCTATCCTGAAGTTCTGGCTGGAAAGCGCTTTTCATTTTTTCGCCTGAGAAGGATTTGAGACACACCAGAGGACAGTCGGCGTAAGCCAGGCGGCAGGCTTCCAGGGCCCGGGAGAAAACCAGGTTCGCCGGCTCCGTCCTCGCCGGGCCGGAAAAGCCCCAAAGCAGGCGATATGGAGCCATGGATGCGAGTTTTTCCTCCACAGCCATGATGACCGGCGCAAGGGGATTGTCCTTGAGTCGTCGGGAACAATCGATAGAACCTATCCTCCGGGTCTTCTTCAGCACCGGCTTTTTCGAGGCTGATTCCCCCGATGCCGAACCAGATTCCTCGGCGGCTTTTTTCGCCGTCGAAGCTGTCCCGATCCCCGTGGGATCTTCGCCGTAGATTAAAACGCAGCCGCCTTCCTGGTTTTTAGCGGTGAGAATCCGGGAGGCCGGGACGAGCGCTTTTGCCGCTTCGTCCAAAATCATCGCCACAAGAGCCTTATCCAGGGTTGCGGATGTTCCAAGCCCGCTTCGCTCCAGCCGGAACGCCAGGGCGGACTTGGGCAATCCCTCCAGCGAGGCGAGTCTTTCGAAATCCGCCGCAGTGGCGGTTTGCACAATTCCCCGCTCCATCTCCCGGATCATCTGCCCTTCCAGTCTTTCCTGGGCCGACGATACGGCCGAAACGGATTCGCGCCTGAGTTGCGCCAGGGATTCGGGCGCCCGCTGCAATTCCAGGGAACGGAGCAAAGCCCGCACCACCTCCTTTCTGGACGCGGGTTTGAGCAGGTACTCGTATACCCCCAGACGGATGGCTTTTTGCGCGTATTCGAAGGTATCGTACGCCGAGACTATGACGATAGCCGACTGAATATTGGCTTTTCTCAGGCCCTCCGCCACGGCGATGCCATCCATGCCCGGCATTTTCACATCGAGGAAAATAACGTCGAAATCGCCGCTCAAACCGAGCGAGAGAGCCTCAGGGCCGTTTTTAGCCTCCTTGACCGAAATGCTTTCGCCCACCGAAGCCTCGGAGAGTATCAAGCCCAAAGCCCGGCGCTCCAGGTCCTCGTCGTCGGCGATCAGGATTCTGGCCATCGCTGCGCCCCTTTTAGAGGTATGGAAAGCCTGACGATCGTGCCCTTACCCGGCTTGGAAAACAGCTGCAGGCAGTCGGACTCGCCGTAAAGTATCCTCAACCTGATGGAAAGGTTCGCCAGACCGATCCCCGATCCGGCAAGAGCGTTCGGCGCATTCGCCGGAAAAGGCGCTTCCTCCTCGTTTCGGCCCAGGGGCTCCCCTTGGTTTTCTTGCCGAACCACGGTCCTGGCCGCGGGTAGCCTGTCCATAGTGGCGGCGGCGACGACGCGCCGCAGCCGAACCAGATCCCGGGCGCTCATACCCACCCCGGTATCCACGACGAAGGCCTTGAGCCTCTGGCCCCTACGCTGCACGGAGACGAGAATTCTCGTCTTTTCTATCTTGGGTTCGATGCCGTGACGTACCGCGTTCTCCACCAGGGGTTGCAGCAAAAACCGGGGTACCTGGAAATCCTTGAGGGCGGGATCGAATTTAAGGCTCCAGTCCAGGCGATCGCCGAATCTCACTTGCTGGAAATTGAGATATTCCCGGACGATATCGATCTCCTCGCCCAGGCTCGTATAGGGGCTGCCCTCCTTCATGGTCGAACGGAGAAGCTTCGCCAAAGATATGGTGAGCGTCTCCGTTTTGGGCGCTTTTTCCAGTAGAGCGCTTCTGGCTATGGAATTCAGCGCGTTAAAGAGAAAATGGGGTCTCATCTGATCCTGCAGGTTCATCAGCTGGGCTTCCCTTAAGGCCTTCCCCATGCTGAGCAGGCTCATCTCTTCGTCATGGAGTCTTTTTTCCAGTTCCGCCTTTTCCTTGAGACTTTCGATATAGCTGCGGATATTGGCGCTCATGGCGTAGAAGCCCGATACGAGCACGCTCACCTCGTCCCTGGATCTGGTCTTTATCGGGGAGACCAGCATGTCGCCCTTGGCGAGCCGTTCCGTGGCTTTGGCCAGCTCTCGAATCGGCTTCGTTATCGAACTGGCAACCAGGAAGGTATAGCCGATCAATGCGAGACCCGCGACGATCATGCCTATGAGTATGCTTCTATTGTAAAACTCAGAGCGTTCGAGCGAGGCTTTGAACCGCAGATCTCCCTCGCGCATGAGAATGCTGAGCAGTTTGGAGAGGTAGGTATCAACATAGCCGGCGATACGTTCGGCCTTGGCGAAATCGGCGTAAAAATCGCTTCTGCCCGCCGCTCTCAAAGAAATGGAACGGGATACCAGGGGGAGGTAGGCGTCCATGCCGTAACCCGTCGCCTGTACTTCGAAAGTCGCCTCCTGGGAGAGATTTCGGAGGGCCGATACGGCCGCTTCGTTGGCGGATAGGCTTGCTATCCCCTCGTACAGGCGCTCCACCGTCGTGGTGGAGGGATCGCGGATATATCGATCGCTGTCGCTCCTGAAGCCGGAGAGGGCGACCCTCATCCTATGCACGAGATGATAGGTATCCATGAGGGTTTCATACTCTTCGGTTATGCTGTAGCTAACCCGCTGGGCGCTTATCTCGAGGGCGACAATCGCCACGATCGCCGCCCCCAGAAACACCAGGAGGCGGCCCCGTATGCCTATTCTCGCCCTGCTGGCGCCAGCCATAGATACTACCCGATAAAAAGCGGCAGCATGTGGCGCTCGAAGAGATTGAGGCTCACGTTGCGGTGTATGCTCGATTTACAGAGCTCCAGGGCGTCCAGATACTCCTTGCCCAGTTCGCCCGCCACTTTGAAAGCGACGTGCAACAACTGGCGAAAGTCGGGATTGTAGGCCGGATTTTTCCGATCATGCCGCAGGGCGCCCACATAGGTCTTGGAATCCCAGGCATTCACCTGTGCCGGATCGGGAAGTCGTGCGAGGGAAATATCGATGACGCTGGCGTAGGGTTGGGTGAGTTCGGGAATCCTGGAATAAGCGGTTGTATAGATTCGCTTGGCGAGCGCGAGCCCCTCGCCGCCGGCTTCGGCCAGGCCGATCAATTCCTCCAGCCAGGTCGTCCCCGCGGTCTTGAGATGGAGGCCGCAGCCCAGCTTTTTGACAATGCGGCCGATGCCCGGGTAGATGCTGAACTTGTCGCTTCCCGAGTGGATGGAGAGCTTGAGGCTCTCGGGCAGCCCGAAGGCTTTCGCGGCCCATGCGGTCACTTCAGCGTCCGCCTCGAACTCCTTGAGAAAGGCGGCCACGTCGCCCACGTAATCGACGCCCTTGTTGAAGCGTCCCGAAAATTTGGGCGCTATTGTCTGAACCGGAACGCCGACCTCGGCCAAGCCGGCCAGGATGAGCGCCAGCTCGGCCGGCGACTGGGGCGCGTCGGTCTCGTCCATGGATACTTCCACATGGAAATTACCCTCGGGCTTGGCCTCCAGTATCCGGGCGTAGACCTTGGCCGCTTCGTCGATGGCGTAGAGGTATTTGGCCGCGCTGACTTCGATGGTCGCACCGTCTATGCGCACCGGGGCGCTTTTGTCCTTACCCAGCGGCAGGCGGGCGGCGACGAAGGCCTTCGCGCGCTCCGCCGACGCAGGTTTTCCGATATAATCCGCAACGTCGATGGTGAAAAAGTCGCACCAGGGAATAAACTTGTCCACGTTGCTCAGATTGATATGATCCGCATCGACGCAGTAAACGCCCTTATATGCCCTGGCTTTGACCGCGGCGTCCGAGGCGGCCCGCTGATCCTCGGGCCCGGTGCCGATGAGGAGATGTTCCCTGTTGCTCTTGTTCCATACGATGGATGCTTCCACCCCCCGGGCGGCCAGCAATTCGAAGGCGTGGAGCTGGGCCTCGCCCTGCCTGCCGAAACGGTCGCCGGTGCCCACCGAGTACCTATTTAGAACCTTCATTTGTTTCTCCTATAGCGGACAACGGTCGTCCGCCCTATTCTTGATATCCCGGAAGCCCTTCGGGGTCAAGGAGGATAACTTGTGGCAAAGCCCTGGCACGGTTACAATCCAGGCGATAAATGAGGCTTTCGCGTCGGAGGGAATCTATGATGTACGCAGAGCGCGGTTCTGTCCGCGATAATATTTCTCGCAGTGATCTGGCAGTCCTTGTCGGGCAATCCTTAAAGGCCCTGGGCGAGGCCAAGCGCGTGATCGCCGTGCCGCCGGATATCACCAGGCTGCACTCCCAGGCCGGGGCCATCACCGACATGGCCTATCGTGAGCTAGGCCCCCGCCTGGGGGCCGTGCTTCCCGCCCTGGGCACCCACGCCCCCATGAGCGACGAGGAACTCGATTCCATGTATCCCGGCACCCCCAAAAATCTCTTCAAGGTCCATGACTGGAGAAAGGATCCGGTGGAGCTGGACAGAATCCCCGCATCCTTCGTAAGGGAAGTGGGCGAAGGGGTCGTCGATTACGATTATCCGGTCCAGGCCAACAAAATGCTCACCGACGGCAGCTTCGACGCCATAATTTCTATTGGTCAGGTGGTGCCCCACGAGGTCATAGGCCTCGCCAACCATGCCAAAAACATATTCGTCGGCACCGGCGGCAAGGAAGCGATCGACAAGAGCCATTTCCTGGGCGCCGCCTACGGCATGGAACGCATGATGGGCAGGGCAGACACCCCGGTGCGCAGGATTTTCAACAAAGCCCTGGAGCTGGCCGCCCCTAAGCTGCCGCCCATTCTCTGGATTCTCACGGTGATGCAACGCGACGATTCCGGGAAAATGGTCATGCGCGGCTTTTACGCGGGGGACGACCTGGAATGCTTCGAAAAGGCCGCGGCCCTCTCCAGGCTGGTCAATATCGACATGCTGGAGGAACCCATCGAAAAGGCCCTCGTCTGGCTGGATCCGATGGAGTTCAAGAGCACCTGGTTGGGTAATAAGGCTGTGTACCGAACCCGCATGGCCATGGCCGATGGGGGAGAACTGATTATCCTCGCCCCCGGATTGGTGCATTTCGGCGAGGATTCAGGGATCGACGCCCTGATCCGCCGCTACGGCTACAGGCCATCGGCCAGAATCAGGCAGCTGGTTCTGGAGCACGAAGATCTGGGAGCGAACCTATCCGCAGCGGCCCACCTCATCCACGGCTCCAGCGAAGGTCGTTTCACGGTCACCTACGCCCCCGGGACCGGGATGACGAAGTCGGAGATCGAGTCGGTGGGCTACAACTACGCCGCTCTGGATACGCTGAAGGCCCGATACCCGGTGGATAGGCTCGTCCAGGGCTGGAATACCCTTCCCGGCGGTGAACGGCTGTTCTACGTACCTAACCCGGCCCTCGGGCTCTGGACCACGAAAGAACGTTTCGAAAGCTAAAGGCGCCCGAGCCGCGCCTTTCATCGCTTTGACCCTCTGTCATCTTCCCTATATACTACCCATCTATGGCATACGATAGCCTGAAGGATTTTATCCAGCGACTCGAGAGCCTTGGCGAACTGAAAAGGATCGCGGTCGAGGTCGATCCCGAACTGGAAATTACCGAGATAGCCGACAGGATCATGGGTTCCGGCGGCCCGGCCTTGCTTTTCGAAAAAGTCAAAGGCTCGCCCTGGCCCCTGCTGATCAACGCCATGGGCAGCGAACGGCGCATGGCGATGGCCCTGGGCTCGACGAGCCTGGACGCAAAGGCCGCGGAGATAGAGGATTTGCTCGCCTGGGTATGGAAGCAGGCCAGGGATTTCTCCCTCCCCTCGGCCATACCCCAGGCCCTGCCCAAGCTTCCGATCGTCAAATCCCTTTTACCCAGGAAGGTGGCCAGGCCTGCCTGCAGGCAGGTCATCGACGACATGGCGGGCTTCGACAGCCTCCCGGTGATCAAATGCTGGCCCCAGGACGGTGGCCGCTTTCTCACCCTCCCGGTGGTCTGCACCAAGGATCCGGAAACCGGAGCTCAGAACTGGGGCATGTACCGCATGCAGGTCTACGACGACAGGACGGCGGGCATGCACTGGCACCTGCACAAGGACGGCGCCCACTTTTTCCAGAAATACAAGGCCAGGGGAGAGCGGATGCCGGTAGTGGTCACCCTGGGGTCTGACCCCGCCGTAACCTACGCGTCCACCGCGCCCCTCCCCGAAGGGCTCTGGGAGGCGATCTTCGCCGGATTTCTGAGGGGCAAGTCCACGGAAGTGACCAAGGCCAGCCTATCGGACATCCTGATTCCGGCGGACGCCGACTTCGTCCTCGAAGGCTACGTGGATCCGGGCGAAACGAGGCTCGAAGGCCCCTTCGGCGATCACACGGGCTTTTATTCCCTGCCCGACCAATACCCGGTTTTCCATCTGGAACGCCTGACGAGACGAGAAAACCCTGTGTATCCGGCCACCATCGTGGGTATTCCCCCCAAGGAGGATTGCTGGATGGCCAAGGCCACCGAACGGCTCTTCCTGCCCCTCCTTAAGCAGCTTTGCCCAGAAATAAGCGACCTGGTCATGCCCCTGGAGGGGGTCTTCCACAACTGCGTCATCGTATCCATCAAAAAACGCTTCCCCGGCCACGCCCGCAAGGTGATGAACTTTCTCTGGGGCATGGGGCAGATGATGTACAGCAAACTCATCGTCGTGCTGGACGACGATATCGACCTGAAGGATCTGTCCAGGGTCGCCTGGAAGGTCTTCAACAACATCGACGCGGGCAGGGATTTAGTGCTTTCCCCGGGCCCTCTGGACGCCCTGGACCACTCTTCACCCCAACCCCGCTACGGCACCAGGCTTGGGGTGGACGCCACAAAGAAATGGCCCGAAGAAGGCCATTCCAGGGAATGGCCGGCTCCGCTGCTGATGGATTCGGCTATTGAGAGGCTCGTGGACCGACGCTGGAAGGACTATGGGTTCGACTGAAGACGGACTGGGGCATCCGGAGGGCGCGACTCGTCTCGGAGACGTCGCGAAGCCTGTTGCCGTCCGCCGGGTCGAAGACAAGGCCGGACGCAGAGGCCTTGGGCGGCTGGCCACCCTGGGCGAGTCGGTGATGATACGGCACAGCCTCTTTTCGCTGCCCTTCGCCGCGGCGGCCGTCCTCCTGGAAACAGGAGGACGGCCGCCTGCCGGCAAACTCCTCTGGATCCTCGTCGCCGCCTTCGGGGCCCGCAACGCCGCCAACGCCCTCAACAGGATCATCGACGCCCGCATCGACGCCGCGAACCCCAGGACCGCCGGTCGCGCCCTTCCCCAGGGCAGAATCAAGCTCCGGGAATTGTGGTTTTTCACCGGAGCTATGCTCGCCCTACTGGTATTAGGCGCCGCCATGCTCAATCCCCTCTGCCTCGCCCTGCTTCCCGTGGCGGGTATTCTCGTCTTCGGCTATTCCTATACCAAGCGCTTCACCTGGCTTTGTCACTACTGGCTGGGACTCACCTGCTCGGCCGCGGTCATGGGCGCGTTCCTGGGAGTTTCGGGCCTCTTCGCCTTACGGTATTTTCTCCTTACCGCGGGAGTCGCCTTCTGGGTGGCCGGATTCGATATCCTCTACGCTATCCAAGACATTTCCTTCGATCGCGGAGCGGGACTTAAATCAATACCCGCCCGCTTCGGCGAGAGGACAGCCCGGACGTTCGCCGCGCTTAGTCATCTCTCAGCCCTGGCTGGTTTCTCCAGTATTTTCCTCTTTTGGTCCGCCGCGGGACTTGGCCTGCTGTTGGCCCTGATTCTCTGCACCAGCCTTCTCGTCGCCGAGCATCTCATAGCCGGCAAGGGCACCGAGCGGCATGTCAGAATCGCCGCCTATGGCATCAACGAGATAATACCCCTGGTAATTCTTGCCGGTGTTGCCCTGGATATATATCTGCTATAGAATAAGCCAAGGATGGAACGATTTCTCGTCTGCATCACCGGTGCTTCGGGTGCCATATACTCCCTGCGTCTTGTGGCCGCCCTGGCGGCTAGAGGCTGTATCGTCCATCTCTGCTGCTCCCCCTGGGGCGCCCGGCTGATCCTCGAAGAAACGGGCAGACCGCTCGGTTACTGGCTCGGCAAAATTCGAAGCTCCGGCGGCCCCAATACCGCACCCGCAATAATCCGCCAACATTCGGCCGAGGATTTCTCGGCCCCGATCGCCTCCGGCTCTTTCAGGCTGAACGGTACGATTATCAGCCCCTGCTCCATGGGAACCATGGGAAGTCTCGCCTCCGGCGCCTGTTCCACCCTCATCCATAGGGCGGGAGCGGTGGCCCTCAAGGAGGGTTGGCCTCTGGTGCTCGTACCGCGGGAGACCCCCCTTTCCCTGATAAGCCTGAAAGCCTTCGTGCAATTAAAGGAAGCCGGCGCGGTCATTCTTCCGGCCTGTCCCAGTTTTTACAGCAAACCGGAGACCATCGAGCAGCTGGCCGACACGGTGGTCAACCGGATTCTCGACCACCTGGACATGCCTAGCGAACAGGCTTATCGATGGCGCCAGCCGAGCCGATACACGTAGAAGCCCGGAAGGCGCGGCGCCGGGGACGGTCGCTACCCGGAATTTCGACCGATTACCCCGGGACTGCGATGCTTTCCAACCCCGCGACCTTTTCGAAGGAGTTCGTACACATGACAAGAAAAAAACTCATATACACAGCGCTGCTCGTGCTCTTCGCCGCCAGAGCCATCACCGCCCAGGCGCAAGGCGCCGGAACCGCGAGGGAGATATCCGGCGCATCCGCCGAGGCTTCGGGCGGTGCATTGCGCCTGGGCGTCTTCGCCGACGCCGATTCCCTTCCCTTTCTCCTCTGCGAACGCGACAAGCTCTTCGCCCAGGAAGGCGTCAACGTAGAACTCCTGCGATTCCAAAGCGCCGTGGAAAGGGATTCGGCATTCCAGGCCGGTGCCTTGGACGGTATGATATCCGACATTCTCGCGGCCCAGCTTTCGGTCCAGGGAGGCTTCCCTCTCAAGATCACCAGCCTTACCGACGGACGTTACGGCATAGCCGCCGCTCCCGGCTCGGAGATCAAAAGCCTCGGCGAGCTGGCAGGCAAATCCATAGCCACATCCAGAAACTCGGTTATCCATTACATGATCGACAAGCTTTTATCCGATGCCGGCGTGCCCGAAGATAAGATCCTCATAAGCCCTGTTCCCAAAATGCCCATTCGCCTCGAAATGCTCCTGGGAGGCATGGTTTCCGCGGCGGGCTTGCCCGAGCCCTTCCTCACCACCGCGGCCACCAGGGGCGCCAGAATTCTGGCCGCCACCGACGACTACGGCATGGGGCTCGGCGTACTGCTCTTCTCGGAAAAGAGCCTGCGGGAAAAACTCCCCCTCGTCGAAAAACTCTACAAAGCCTATTGGAAAGCCGCTGGGCGCATAAACGCTTCTCCCGACACCTACCGCTCCCTCCTGGTGGAGGCCGCTGGTTTTTCCAAGGAAGCGGCCGCCGTCTACACCTTCGTGGTATATCAACGCCCCCGCCTTCCTTCGATGGCTGATTTGAACGCGGCAATAGAATGGCTGAACAAAAAGGGGCTTCTCTCCGGCCGCGCGGATCCTCGACTCCTCCTCGATCCCCGTCCTATAGCTTCATTATAAGAGGATCGAAGACCCGGCATGACCAAGCTACGGCTGCGGAACTTAAGCTTTTCCTATCGCCTGCGGGGCGGCTCCGTCCCGGTGCTGGAGAACGTGGAGGCCGAATTCGAGGAAGGGCAGATCAGCGCCATCGTGGGCAAGTCGGGCTGCGGCAAGACCAGCCTTTTAAGGCTGATTGCCGGACTTTCCGCTCCCTCCCGGGGAGCTGTCGAGATCGATGGCGCTCCCCTTGCAGGTATTCGGGAAAAAACTTCCATCATTTTCCAGGACTATGGCCTTCTTCCCTGGGCGAACGTCCGGGGGAATGCCGAACTAGGACTAAAGGCGAAAAGAGTCCCGGGCAAGGAGCGGCGTAGGAGGGTGGGGCCCATACTGGCCGAATTGGGTTTATCGCCCTTTATGCGTCTTTTCCCCGCGCGACTCTCGGGCGGCATGCGCCAACGGGTGGCCATAGCCCGGGCCCTGGCATCGGATAGCGATCTTCTGCTCCTGGACGAACCCTTTTCCAGCCTCGACGCGATCAGCAGGGAGACCCTCCAGGACAATCTCCTGGAAGCCCAACGCAAACATGGAACCACGATCATCCTCGTCACCCATTCCATCGAGGAAGCGGCCTATCTGGCCGACACGGTCTACTTTCTTGACGGCAGCCCCTCCAGCCTTTCCGCCCGCCACGAAACGGGCAGGCGGATCTACGAATCGCGGGACTGTTCGAAAAAACCCCGGGCTCCCGAGCCGGCGACTTTCTCGGGCAGGGCGACAGAAGTCGCGGGATCGTACAGGAACAGCCTCCCGTATTTTTCCGATATCGCTACCCTGCGCCAGCTCTTCTCAAGCCTTCCACCCTCAAAGCCCGAACCCCTGCGGCTGGAACGGAAACTATCCCAAACCCTCCATGGGTTCTGGAACCGCCTCGCCAAGACCCTGGCGGCCGCCTGCATCCTCCTGGCCGCCTGGGCCGGTCTCGCTTCCCTGCTTGGAAAGCCCTTTCTGCCCAGGCCCGGCCTCGCCATCAGCGTCTTGGTCCAGGGGCTCCAAAGCGGCCTCATTCTGGACCATATCGGAACATCGCTGCGCAGAATACTCTTCGCGCTTCTCCTGGCGGCTCCGCCTGCCTGGGCGCTGGGTCTCATGGCGGGCAGGATCAAGCTTGCCGAAACCCTTCTCTCGCCCATCATGTACCTGCTCCACCCGCTTCCCAAGGTGGCCTTCCTGCCTATCCTGATGCTTCTCCTGGGCCTGGGCGACGGATCCAAGATCGCCCTCATGGGTTTGGTCGTCTTCGGCCAGCTCTTCATGGCCGCCCGCGACTCGGCGAAGGCTATCGCCCCGCCCCTGGTGGACTCGGTCCGCTCTTTGGGCTGCCGTTCCTGGGGTATCTTTCGCTGGGTGATCGCCCCCGCCACCCTGCCCTCCCTCCTCTCCGCCCTCAGGGTGAGCCTGGGGACCTCCATCGCCGTCCTCTTCCTCTCCGAAACCTTCGCCTCCATGGATGGCCTGGGCTGGTACATAATGGATGCCTGGTCCCGGGTGAACTACCCCGACATGTATGCCGCCATCCTCGCCCTGGCCCTCCTGGGCTTAAGCCTCTACCTTATCCTGGACGCCCTGGAATCATTGGCCCTGCGTTGGCGGGAGGTCGGCTAAGCAAGCGTCCCTTTTTGAATACAACTGAATTTCCTTGCGCCAACATCCCTTTCCAATTACACTAGCTAAAAATGTACGCACAACCCATCGCCGAGGCTAAGGCTCCGGTTCGGCTCGCGCAGAATAGGATACGGCCTTTGGTTCTGGCATTCTTCCGCCTCATCTCCCCCCTCTATATGAAGGCGACCCTGGGATTTTCCAGGGTGAGGCTCCTCAATGCCGAGCGATTGGTGAGGGCCTACGCCGATTTCTTCCAGGGCAGGACCAGGCTTCTCGTCGCATTCCGCCATCCCTACGGCGACGAGGCCCAGCTCATGGCGTATGTGATAGGCAAGCTCCTGGCCAGGGAAGCCAAGGCAAGGGGGATCGAACTTGCGCAAAAACCCCACGCCCATTTCGTGCACGGATACGAGGTTCCCCTCTGGGCGGGAGCTTTCGAACGCTGGCTTCTGCCAAGGGTGGGAGCCCTTCCGGTATACCACGCCAAGTTCGACAGCCCGAGTGTCAGGCGTATCCGCGGCCTGATGAAGGACGGTCGGTATCCCATAGCCCTGGCGCCGGAAGGCCAGGTTTCCTATTCCAGCGAAGAGCCCCCCAGGCTGGAGTCGGGGGCGTCGAGGATCTGCCTCTGGTGCGCCGAAGACCTGGAGCGGGAGGGGCGGAACGAAGCTGTGGTTCTCCTGCCCATATCGATTCACCAGCGCTGGCCCAAAGCGACCGAAAAAGCTCTGGATGCGCTCATACTGGGCATGGAGGGGGACTGCGGCCTCGCCCGGGTCGCCGGGGAAAGCCGTTTCGAGCGGCTCCAGCGTCTGGGCGAGGCCGTGCTGGCAGCGGCCGAACAGCAGTACCGGCACTTCTATGGCGCCGAACTGCCCGAAACGCCGGGGCTTTCCAGCGCCCAGCGGCTGTCCGGGCTTCGCCAAGCCGCGCTAACCACCGCCGAGCGCTGCTTCCATCTTAAACCCGAAGGCGATGAAATTCGACGGGTGTACAGGATACGCCAGACGGGCTGGGACAGAATTTTCAGGGCCGATATGGCCGATTCGGAACAGATGCCCGCCCTAAAGCGCTCTCTGGCCGACAGGCTCGCGGGAGAAGCCTGGTACGCTTCCCGTCACATGGAGCTGGTGGATCTGGCCTATTATCTCGACCTGGATCGACTCAAACCCGAGGATCCCCTGGAACTCTATATAGAAACCGCGCAAAACTATTACGATCTCATCTCCCGGCTCATGGGAGGGAATATCTCCCAGAGGAAGGCGCTACGTCCGAAAGAAGGGATAGTGATCGTCGGAAAGCCACTGCCTGTGGACCGGACGTTAAAGGCCCTCGGCCTCCAGGTCAAGCCGAGCAAAGCCGCGACCGAGGCTTTGAATCGCGTCCTCCTAGCCGAGTTCCTGACTTGTATCGAAGAAATACGTCAAGCCAGGCTTGGTTAATAGTTAAACGTATTGTTTTGACACACTAAACAGGTCTTTTTTGATACGCTTGAGTGAATTTCGCCCGCCCCTGATGCGGATTTTTCGTTTTTTTGTGCTTTAAAGCCAATTTTGTCATGCCCTGAGTACTTCAGCTTCCTGAAACGCGATTCCCTAATGAAAAACATCACTGGTTTAGATAATATTAATATATATAGTATAATGATATATAATTTTATCAAAATAATTCTGTCATCGTTTTCTTTTTTGGCACGCCTATTGCTTGTATATTAGTGGACGCCCGAAAGGGGTCCCGCACGGAACGGCGGCCCGTGAGGCACAGGCCTTCCGGCGAAAGATAACCTAAACCTTTTTGGAGGTGCTTTATGAACAACCTGACCCTTTACGGCAACAATCCCTTCGATCTGATCGATCGCTTCTTCTCCAACGACGACCTTTTCTACACCGGCTTCAGGACCCCCGCGGTGGATATCAGCGAAGAGGACAACCGATACCTCATAGAGGCCGAGCTTCCCGGGCTTTCCGAGAAAGATGTCAAGCTCGAACTCAAGGACGGTATTCTCTATCTCTCCACCGCAAAGAAGGAAAGCAAGGAAGAGAAGAGCGCCAAGAACCGCTGGCTGCGCAGGGAGCGCAGGGAGTTCCAGTTCTCCCGTTCTTTCGACCTGCCCGACAACATCGATGTGGAGAAGATCGAAGCCAGTTTCCGCGACGGTCTGCTCACCGTCGCCCTGCCCAAGAAGGCCGAGGCGGCCCCCCGCATCGTTCCGGTGAAAGTAGCCTAAGTAAGGTAGCCTAAACCAGGAACCGTCGGGAGCGCGAGCGCCCGGACAGGAAATGTGAGTTTTTAGTTTGCCGGCGATTGAGCGACAAAAATCCGGCACCCTACAAAGGGCCGGCGGGCTTGCTGCCCGCCGGCCCTTTTTTGCCCCGCCCAGCGCAGGATCTTCCCAAAGTCCAGCCTTATGGTACAGAATCCGAATCAACACGCCCCGGCAAATAACGGGGTAGAAAATCTGTGGGTGAGTCACCCGAAAAGCGGAGGCGGCCTCAATGGCTACCAGAACTATTATAGAAGTCGATCAAGATCTCTGCGACGGCTGCGGCGCCTGCGAAATAGGCTGCCCCGAAGGCGCCCTCAAGGTGATCGACGGCAAAGCCAGGCTGGTCGGCGAGAGCCTCTGCGACGGCCTGGGCGCCTGCATCGGCCACTGCCCGCGCGGCGCCATTCGCGTGACCCAGCGGGACGCCGAATCCTACGACGAGGCCGCGGTGCTGGACAAAATCCTTCCCCAGGGACCTGCCGTGCTGGCAGCCCATTTTGCCCACCTCGACCATTTCGGCCAGGACCTCTATCTCGAACAGGCTATCGACAGGCTGGACAACCTAGGCATCGCCATACCCCAGGGCTACGAAAAGTTCCGTAAACAGGCCCGGCCCAAGTTCGTAAAACCCTGCTCCGCCTTCTCCAGAACCCTCGCTGATCTGGCTACGCGCGCCGGTTCAGCTTCGGAGCGCATTGGTTCAGCCCCAACGCGCGCCGGCTCCGCTTTGGAACATACCAGCCCAGGCCTAAACCCGACCCCCGTTGCCGTCGGCCCGACCCCCAAGCCCCAAGGCTCCAAACCCCGCAACTGGCCGGTACAGCTCCATCTCATCAATCCCCGGGCTCCCCAATTCGCCAACGCCCGGCTCTTGGTGGCCGCGGATTGCACCGCCTTCGTGATGGAGGACTTCCACGCCAAGCTGGCGGAAGGGAAGAGCCTTGTCATAGCCTGTCCCAAGCTCGATTCGGGAAGGGATATTTACATATCCAAGCTGGCGGCCCTCATCGACCAGGCCGAAAGCCTGGAGGTCGCCATCATGGAAGTGCCATGCTGCGGCGGGCTTACCAAGCTCATGGAGGAGGCGCGGCAGAAATCCGGGCGGGCGCTGCCGATAAGGCTGGTGGTAGTCGACCCCGATGGGCGGATTCTAACCAGAAAGACCCTCTCTTAGTTCCCCGAACCTTGTTGTAACAGAAGGGCGCTTTGGATAAGAGGGCGCCTTTCGCGAAAAAGCGCCGGGCACGTACCGGGCACGTGCCCGGCGCGCCCCGGCAGCTCCGTCGATCCTCAACGCAGATTCTCGGGATTGAGGCCTTCCAGTTCGGGCAGCACAAAACGTCCGTCTTTCCGCACAAGCCTGTCGTCGAACCAGATCTCCCCTCCCCCGGATGCCGCATCCTGCATGAGTACCAGATCCCAGTGCAGGCTGGAGCGGTTGCCATTGAAGCAGTCGTCGTAGGAGTTGCCCGGGGTTATGTGGACGGAACCCGCTATTTTTTCGTCGAAGAGGGTGTCCAGGAGCGGCCGGGTAATAAAGGGGTTCAGTCCAAGGGCGAATTCGCCCAGGTAACGGGCGCCCTCGTCGATGTCCAGCATGGAATTAATCCGGCCGCTGTCGTTGGCCGAGGCGCTTATTATCTTGCCCTTCCTGAACTCCAGGCGCACATTTTCGAACTTGAAGCCGTCCTTTTCGCTGGGCGCGTTGTAGCGCACAAACCCTTCCACCGACCCGCGCAGCGGCGCCGTGTAGACCTCTCCGTCGGGAATGTTCATGCTTCCGTCGCACTTGATGGCGGGCATTCCTTTTATGGAAAAGCGCAGATCCGTATCGGGTCCGGCTATCCTCACCCTGTCGCTGCGCCGCATCAGGCCCACCAAAGAATCCATGGCCTTGGACATCTTGGCGTAATCCATGGTGCAGACATCGAAATAAAAATCTTCGAAGGCCTCTTCGCTCATCCCCGCGTTCTGGGCCATGGCCGCCGAGGGAAAGCGCAGCACCACCCACTTCGTGTTGGGCACCCGCTCTTCGATATGGACTTTTTTCCAGATATACCGGTTGTAGAGATCCATTTTGTCCGGGGGGATATCCTTCCACGCGAAGGAGTTGCGCAGGCTCGTGAATCCGATATAGACGTCCATGGCCCTCATCCGCTCCAACTCGAATCGGGCCTGGAGGGCGAACTGCTCCTCGCTCCCTCCCCTATAGAGTTCCCTATCGATAGCCCTGTCCTTGAGGTCGATAAAGGCCAGTCCGCCGGCGCCGTGTATGGCCCGCACCAGGGCCTTCACGAACTCGGGCTCGCTGTTGTTGTTCTGGACGAGAACCTTTTCGCCCTTCTGAACCTTTACCGAATAATTGACCAGAATGTCTGCCAGTTTTTCCAGCCGGGGATCGGTCATCGTCTTGCTCCTTTTCCTATTTTTATACCTGAGCGCATCTCAAAGGTCGCGCAGTCCCGCCCTTGCTTCATCCGCCACCGGTTCAGGGACCGCCGATTCAGCGCCATCGATTCGGGCTTCTCGACAAAGCGCCTTTTTTTACCCATACTCGGGGCCCATGGAAGATCAAGCTCCCTCCTGTTCCGGCCCCTTCGGCGGCGCCACTGTCAACTACCCGGTACAATTCGATCTGAGAATAATCTATCTCAAGGCCGAAGTTCCAGCGGATCTGGAGGCCCGACTCAGAGACCTGCTTAAAACCCTGGAAGTGCCCTGCAGCCTCATCCAGGGCGTCGCCAAGCCCGAAGGACGCTACGGCCGCATGGGCGCCCGCGTCAGGGTGGATTCGGCCCTGATCATGAAAAAACTCTACGCCGCCGTGGCCGCCATTCCGGGCGTCAAGGCAGTTTTTTGAAGATTTTCTCCCTCTCCCCGTCCTGGGCCCAGGCATATTGCAGAATATAATAACTTTTCTTGAACCTTTCCCTGTAGGGTGGAGCCTCTTCCCAGCCTTTCCAGCTGAAGGGTTTTTCGCGGAACATCGTCAGCTTCCCCTGCACGGCCGCGGCCTTGGCATCCCAGAGCAGGGCTTCCACCAAAAAGCCGTCTGTCTTGGTGATCCGCAGTGTATCCCTGTCGGTGCCCAGGTAGCCCGTCCTCTCGTCCTGGAGAACCATGCCCGAGGATGGATCGCTCACGTTAATGAGGGTCCAGGGCAACCGCAATCGTATGAACGTGCCATCGATATTCCAGAGCTCACCCGCTTCGTCGAAGTCGCCCTTGGGCAGGGCCGAGGCGTCGAATCGCTTCTCCGGGATTTTCCTGCCGTCCCTTGTCGTAACCGCACCGTTGACGAGCATGCTCATCCGCTCGAATCGCCCATCGCTGTAGACCTGCGTCGCATAACGCGATGAAGCCGCGTTGTACGACGGAATGACCAAAAGATCGGCCTTGTCGGGAGCGGAAATACGCACCAGGAACTCCATGCCCGAGCCAAAAACCAGGCCCCCCACGGGCCAGCGCGTCTGGCCTGAATTCCTGTTCAGCGTGTCCAGGGCGACCAGGAGTTCCCGTTTGGAAAAGTCCACAGTCTCGGCTACCTCGATGTCCAGATGGAGATAGGATGCGTCAGCTTTTATCTCGATGCTTTTTATCGCCCCGTTGCCCGCCACCACGGCTCCGGGGGCTTCGGGCTTTATCACCTCGTTGGCCATGAGGCCGTAATTTTGTTCCGGATCCACCACGTTATGCCAGAGCACATGCCGATCATAGGGAATCATGAGCGTTTCGGTGGTCCACGTTTTTTTCACCCACTCGTCCATCCACTCGAATACCACGCCGCCGGCATAGCCTTCCCGCTCTATCGCGGCGAGCATTCTCAGGATCTCTTCGCCCGCTGTGGCTTCGTCGATGCCTCCATGATGGAGCCCGTCGGGGGCAAAGTGGGCGATGCCCGCACCGTTGGCCATGCCGAATTCCGCCACCAGGGCAGGGTAGCGCCTGTGGCTCTCCATGAACTCCTTCAAGTAACCGCCGTAGCGCAGAAGTCCCTTCTCGTCCATATACGAACCGTACGCCACTTCGTTATTGATAAAATCAGGATAGTTGGGATAGATGTGGTAGGCCCCGAAAAGGCCGGCCTTCATTTCCGCGCTTATTTCGAAGTGATCTATCGCCACGCTGGCCCTGTCGTTGCCCTTGTTCTTCTTGCCCGTAGCGGGGTCCCACTCCGAGTCGTGCTCCCTGGGGTCCAGGGTGGGCCAACTCACGATGGCCACCGGGTGGAGTTTGCCGTATCGCGCCGCTTCGATGGATGCCACCTCGTCCAAAGACTCGGCGAGCCAGGCCTCGGTGGGACTGGCTTTGGGCCCTGCGGAGACATAGCGCCCGGTATAGGTTGTTCCTTTGTTCCTGGCATCGGTGGCCAGCACTTCCTCGCTCTCCAGCTCGCGGCCCACCAGCCAGCCCAAGAGCCAGGGGGAGACGTCCACGGTATAGATGCCCCAGGCCCGTCCCTTGCGCTCGGGCACGTTGGCGCGGCCGTAGATAGCGTCGATGCCGTAGTCTATCTCTTTGAGGAAACTCTCCCTGTATTCCCTGGCCAGATAATCGCCGTTTTCCGGGTGCTCTTCGGGCCACAGTTCCTGGAGAAGGTAGAGTGTCTTATCGGGCTTTTGGATGTTGTGCAGGTACAAAGCCTGGTACAGTTCCGGCGGCGGCAGAGTATAGACGCGTACCGTATTGGCGTTCATGTCCGCGATGGCGTCGAACCAACGCAGGTAGGTATTCAGGTCCTGGGGGAACTGGGTGAAATATTTCCCCGGCTCAGCCAGGCCCATGTTGACACCCCGCACGAAGAAATCCCTCCAGAGCCCGGCCTTGTCCTTCATCTGGAAGCCCTTGCCGAAAGCCTTCACCCTGAATTCGGGCTCCCCGACCCCAGCTTGGGCCGCCGCCCTTTGCGTCTTCGCCGCAGCGGCGTCTTTCAGAATCTTCTGCATCAGGGGAACATAGGCTTTCCAGAAAAAGAAATCGTTGTTATCCACCGAATCGTCGGCCAGCACCCGCTTGACCCAGCCTATGCCTTTTAACCTGAAGGGAGTCGCTGGCTTGTTGATTTCGGCAAAATCGCCGGCGAAATACCAGCCGGTATACTGTGTATTCTCGCTGAGGTACACTGCGGGGAATCGGACGGGCAGTCCAAGGGCTTCGAACTTAGCCCTTCCCTCGGCGCTGAGGTCGAACTCGAACTCCGCCACCACGTCTGTCCCCGGCCTGGGATTCGTCCATTCGAACCAATACCGGTAGGAAACGGGTTTTTTCAGCTTGAACTCGTCCTTCCATTTATCCTTGAAGGAAAAACTCATGCCGCCCATCCCCACGTCCTTGCCCAGGCTGAGCACCTCTATTTCGTCCCTGTCGGAAAAAATCACATAACCTCGTCCGAAAAAATTCCACGGTTTCTTGTGCTGGGTTTCGTAGTTTTCTATCACCCAGGCCGGCACCTCGTTGCCCACCGAAAGGTCGACAAAATAGCGTCCTATCCAGCCCGACCATTCCACGCCCAAGAGCCTTCCCAGGGTATCCCTGTCGAACTGGTTGGTGGGAGAAGCCGCTGTGTTGAATTCCGCAATGAAGGTATTGCCCTCGCCCAGGTTCTTGCGGATGGTGTTGATATCCTCCGCGGAGAGCCCTCCGTAGAGCTTGGGCGACCACTCGCCTGTAAGCCTTCGTTGCATGTAGTCGTCTTTGTATACCCCGTAGGTATCGGTTATATAAATGAGATCGGGCCTGGTGCCGCTGGCAGGCAGGGGCATGCCCCTCCACTCGTCCTTGCCGTAGGGATAAAAGCCGAAATAATCGGATTTTTCGTTATAGAGCTGCTTGGACCCCGATTTAGCGATTTTTTCGTATTTGAGAATCCAGAACAGCCCCGCATGCTCCCGGTAATCCGGATAAGGCACCGTCTTGTCCACCGCCCAGACTTCCAGCTGACGGAAGGCTGAAAGCCGCCAGACCAGACCAGGCAGAAAAAAGATGGACACAAAGGCCGCGGTTACCGCTATCATAAGGAAATACAATATTCCCAAAGCCGAACGTCGCCTGACCGTTTTAGCCTTCATGAGCTTTTCCCCTGGGCGAAGCCTTTGCGCTCCATGATCCCCCAGCCCTTTGGCTTTTTCATGGCGCTGAAATAGCCCAGCATCCGCCACATGGAAAAAACCTGCCGGGGACCGAAGTTTTCCAGAAACGCCATGGCAAGGAGCTTGAGTGTATCCTTATAGTTGAAATAGGAGACCTGACGCTCGGCGATAAGAATCGAAGACATGGAAATCAGGATTCCTAACAAAATCGTGGCGGTAAAGAGCAGCAGCGCGAGCTTGGCGCTGATAAGACCGAAGATGGCCGCAATGAGCACCATAAAATAGCCCTGGATTTCGAAAAGGGGCCCTATCATTTCGAAGATGAGGAAATAGGGCATGGCGACAAGGCCCATGGTTCCGAAAGCCGGATTGAAGAGGAGTTTCCTATGGAAAAACATGATATCGATGAGCCCCCGGTGCCACCTGTCCCGCTGGCGCTTCAGTATCTTTATACTTTCGGGGACCTCGGTCCAGCAGTTGGCGTTGTAGGCGTAGCCTATGCGGAATTTCTGTTTTTTCTTCCTCATAAGCCGGGCTATTCTCACCACCAGTTCCATATCCTCGCCCACGGTGCCCTTGCCATAGCGTTCCTGGGCGCTCATATAGCCGCCCACCGCAATGACCCTTTCCCTTCTGAACAGGCCGAAGGCCCCCGATATGATAAGGAGGGAATTGAGCCGGGCCCAGCCGAGTCTGCCGCACATGAAGGCGCGCAGGTACTCTATGGTCTGCAGGGCCGCCAGCCTGTTCTTGGGCAGGGAAATACGGTCCAGATAGCCGCGGTCCACGTCGCAGCCGTTTATCGGGAAAATATTACCGCCCAGGGCTGGAGTCTCCACCCCATGATCCAGTGTGAGCGCCGCTACCTTCAAAAGGGCCTCGGGCTCCAGGAGGGAGTCGGCGTCGATACCGCAAAAATACTCCTTCTTGGCAATATTGATACCTGCATTGAGGGAATCCGCCTTGCCTCCGTTCACCTTGTCCACCACCACCAGGCGGGGCAGCAGAGGGTTGCGGTAAATTCCCAGCAGGGGGCTGGTTTTCAATCGCTCGGTATAGCTCTGATCCGTTCTGCGGAGTTTGAAATACTCCACCAGAGTTTTGAGGGTGCCGTCCTTGGATCCGTCGTTGACGATCACCAGCTCGTAATCGTCGTATTTGAGGTTAAGGAGTGAATTGGCGCTCTGAATGATCGTCTTTTCCTCGTTGAAAGCCGGAGCGATTATGGACACCGAGGGCAGCATCCGGGGCTTGAAGAGAAGTTTCATGGTCTTGAGATTCCACAGCCTGGTCTCCGTTCTTACCATGACCCAGGAGAGCGCTAACAGCACCAGGTAGCCCAGGTTGACTATTATGGAATACCAGGCGAAATCGGAGTTGAAATCCACCACGAAGGTCTGGAGCTGGTCGATAAAAGGAGCCTTGAGCAGCAGGCCCCAGTACCTGAGCAGATACAGGAAGGGAAAGAAAAAAATGGCCATCGCCAGGATGAGATAGAGGCTGCGGATCATTTTTACGTCTTTTTTTTCTTCCCTGGAAACCGTTAAAGGCGGCAGGCGCGTAAGCGCGCAACGTTCGAGCAGCCTATCGGGCAAATAACGTCTGCATTCGGTCTCCACCACAGCATTTTGCGCAGCCTCCTGACACAGAATATCCAAAAGCTTCGTTTCTATACCTTCATCCTTGTTAAGCTTGAGAAACTCCAGTATTTCCGAAGCCTTGCCCATGGACAAAAGGGTGCGTATGAGCCGTTCGGCCGCCGGGGCGCCGGCACTCGTAAGCCTGACGATAAAGTATTCGATCCTCCCGGCCAGTACCTCTGCCAGGCGGCGCTGCACGGCCTCGTTCTTCGTGGACTCAAAGACTTTTACAACCCCAGGAATAAAGCGGGAATGGGCTTCCAGAATTCTTACAAGCCCCTCCTGGGCGGCTGATCCCGAGGAGGGATGGGCCAGATACCCAAGCAGCGCGTCCACATTGCCCTGGCTGTTCGCGTTGCCCAGGGAGCGGATCGCGATGTTCCGTACCAGGTTTTCCTTACTCTCCAGGAATACAGGATCGTTTAGGGTTTCCGGGTGGAAGGTTTCGAGGTTTTCGGCGGCCTTGGTGATTATTCGCCTGTAATTGGCCACCAGAAACTCTTTATCCGCGCCGGCCTCGGCCGGCGCGCCTTCCCGATCCAGAACTACGCCGCGTTCGAGGGCTGCCAGGGCTTCGGGAGCGCCACTGAGCAATGCAGCGAGGTACTCCCGCAGGTCCCCGCAGATAATTTTCCCCGCCATGTCAACGAAAAGCTCGACCAGCTCGAATTCATGGCGCTCCACGTAGGCTCGCAAAGGGAAAAGAGCCTCCTTACCGAAGGAGGCGATGAGCATATTCACCTTGTCCCTGTACCAGCGCTTAGCGCCCAGAAGACTTTCGGCGAGGAAGGAAAGCGATCGAAAGTCGCCAATATCAGCCAGGGCATTGGCGATCACCAGCTTGGTGGGAGCATCCTTTTCTTCCGCCAGCGCCTGTTCGAGGCTTGTTCTCGCCTCCTCGTCCGCAAGGATGCCCAGCCCAAGGGCGGCATTCTTCCTTCTATATGAAATGGGGCTTTTTATCCTTCTCAGCAGCTTGGCTCGTTCCCGTTGGATTTCCTCGTTCTGGAGCAGTTTTTCCCGCTCTTCTCCGGGGAGTTCTATGGATTGGGCCAACTTGAGGTAGAGGTCGAAAAACCTTCGGGCAATCTTGCGCTTTTTTGATTTTTCAACCTTGAAGACACTAGCAAGGTCGGCATAGCCCTTTTGCCGTCCTTCCTCGTCCAGGGCGAGGCTGGTCTTGTTGGCCAGCACCCTGAGCACAATGATGATATCCAGCCATACCAAAAAGGCAGCCGCCAGAAGAATATACTCGACATCCAGCTTCATCAGAGCCCGCCGCCCGAGGTCATGTTGTGCACGATTCCCAAGAGTTCGGCCATAAGATAGGGCTTCTGGAGATAATGATCCACACCCTGTCCGTATGCGCGTCGCACCGAATTTTCATTTTTCCTGTGGGAAACCAGGATGAAGGGAATATCTTTGGTGCCCGATTTAGCGGCCAGGCTATCTTTGAGCATGAAGCCGTCCACCTTGGGCACCATGAGCTCGGATATGATGAGGTCGAAGCCTTCTTCGGCCACCATCGACAGGGCTTTACCGCCGTCCTGGGCGATGGAGACCGTGTAATCATTGTTTTCGAGAAAGGTCTTCAGGACGCCGGCATGAATCTGATTGTCGTCCACCACCAGGATCTTCGCCCTGGATTGGGTTTCTGTGCCGACCTCCGAAGATGTGCAGATTGTGTTGCCTCCCCTCTTGCGGGCTATCCTGAGCCGCTTGACCCCTGCTTCGGCAAGGGTTGCCCCGGCCTCGGCCGGATCCAGAATAGTGGATCGGATTTCAGCCACAGCCACCAATCCAGCCGAAACGGTTATCCGTTCTATGAAGCTCTTGGATGCTTCCACGCTGGTGCGTATCGTTTCGCAAAGTTCCACCGCCTTGTGGAAGACGATTCTGGGCATCCAGAGGGCGAAGGTGGTCCCGTGGAGCCTGAACACGGGCTGAGTAGCGGCCTTGCCGTCCTGGAGTATCCTGGCCACACCTTTAAGAATGGCTTCCACTTCCTTAGGTCCGTACTGGTACTCTATCCGGGCCATGCCCTCGTCGATGCCGAAAACCGCCAGGACATCGTCCTCCACGCCTTCGGCGTAGAAGCGCAGTGAAGCCTGTTCGTCAATGAACTCCTTGAAAAAGGTTTCGTCGTAAAGGCCTGTGGTGGAATCCCTCATCTGGACTTCGTTCACCAGGGTGGCTGCCTTCTGGAGCTGCTCGTTCAATTCCTTGAGCCTCGTCACCTCCTCGCCCAGAGCCTGATAATCGGGTTTGGTCTTCTCGCCTCGCAGGCCCGATTCCAGCGCCAGGCCGCATTCCAGGTTTTTAAGCGTGTCGATATAACTAGGGATATTCTCTTTGATGATCGATCCATGCTGGGGCAGAATCGCCTCCAATTCCAGGCAGGAAATCAGATCCATGGTTGGTCTGAGTATTTCATTGGAAGGCATGTAGTGTTCATGGAAGCGCTTCATCGCTTCCCTATACCCGTCGTCGGCATAGAGCGACCAGCGCTCCGAAAAAGCGCCGAAGAGATCGCTGGACAGGAGAAACTTGCTCTGTCGGTCGTAGGTGGCTATGGCCCCGGGGAAATGCAGATAGGGGGTGGGAATGAATTGAAGGGTCCGGCCGCTGGAGAGCCGCAGGGCATAGCCATGTTCGTCCACCAGATACACCGGGGAGGTGATGCCGTAAAAACGCAGGAAGGACCAGGTTCTCCAGTGGGTGACTATGGTGAATTTCATGCCCGCCGCTTCCATATAAGGAAGGGCCGCCGCCAGGTCGGGATCCTGGTGATGCAACACCACATAGCGGATCTTATCCAAAGGCAGGATGGAAGCGACCGATGCCATCACGTCCTTGGCATCCAGGGTGGAACCCGGGTCGAAAAGAATGCCCTCGCCGCCCTCCACGAGGAGGTAGGGATTACAAATGAGATTTTCGGTAAGAAGCGAATTCCCAACCCAGAAGAATCCGCCTCCCAATGCAGTCACTTCGCCCATACGCACATCCATTGTTATAGGTCTGTTTTATAGTATCGGATGTACCGGGCGCCCGCACAAGGAGCCGATCGGTATTTCACCCGCGACGATTCACTTTCCCGGTCGGGGATACGCAGGGGAGGGGATACGCATTATTCATTTGACAGCACATTATTGGAGGAGTATCCTAATATATCCATATTTGCAGGAGGACTGCATGAGTACTCTTATTGCATTGGTCGCTATCGCGATCTATGTGATCTTCTACTTTACCTACGGTAAGAAGATCCGCGATAACGTCCTACAAAGCGGCAAGGCGCCCGAAGCCCCGTCCAAAAGGCTTAACGATGGCGTCGACTACGTTCCAACCTCCAAGTACGTCCTGTTCGGCCACCACTTCGCCTCCATAGCAGGCGCCGGTCCCATCACCGGCCCCGCCATGGCCGTCGCCTGGGGATGGCTGCCTGGACTTCTCTGGATCTGGTTCGGTAACATCTTTCTTGGCGCCATCCACGACTATTTGTCGTTGGTGGCTTCAGTGCGCTACGACGGGCGTTCTATGCAATTCGTCGCCCAGGATGTGATCGGCAAGAAGGCTGGCAAGACCTTCAGCTGGTTCATCCTCTTTCTCTGCGTCCTGGTAGTAGCCGCCTTCGGCGATATCGTTGCCGGACAGTTCGCCGCCGACGGACGTGTCTTCTTCTCCTTCGTCTTCTTCTGCGTTGCCGCGGTAATCGCGGGTTATTTCATGTACAAGTCCAAACTCGGCCTGGGCAAGGGTACTATCATCGGCCTTGTGCTTATCATCGCCGCGTTCTGGCTGGGCGACATGTTCCCCGTAAAGTGGGGCAAGGACATATACTTCCTCATCATTTTCGTCTATATCGTTTTGGCATCAACACTTCCTGTCAACCTCCTGCTCCAGCCCCGAGACTATCTGTCTTCTTACTTCCTGTACTTCGGTCTTCTAGTGGGAAGTATCGCGGCTATTTTCAGCTTCAAAGCCCTGGACGCCATCCCCGCCTTCACCTCCTTCAGCGCCAAGCTGATCGGCCCCGCGGGCAATCTCCAGCCCTCTCCTTTCTGGCCAACCGTACCTCTTATAATCGCCTGCGGCGCCCTCTCGGGCTTCCACTCCCTGGTTTCCGCGGGAACATCCTCCAAGCAGCTCAAGACCGAGACCGATGGCCTCTTCGTCGGCTACGGCGCCATGCTGGTGGAAGGCTTCCTGGCCACCCTGGTCGTCATTTCAATCGCCGGATTCGGCGGCTTGGCTTTGGGCGACAAGCTCATGACCACCCCCGCTCTGGGACGTTTCGTCAACTCCTTCGCCAAGATGGTTTCGACGCAGATCCCCTTCCTCAGCATGAGCTTCATGCAGCTTTTCTCTGCAGTCTGGGTATCCACCTTCGCGCTCACCACCTTGGACACCACCAACCGCCTGGGTCGCTACATCATGCAGGAAATGGCCGAACCCCTGAAGGAGAAGAGCCCCGGTGTCTACAATATTTTCCACAACAAGTGGGTGGCCTCCCTACTCATCGCCTTCATTGGCCTCTTCCTGGCTCGCTCCGGTGGATATACGGTGATCTGGCCGGCCTTCTCCGGCGCCAACCAGCTTCTAGCCTCGGTGGTCATGCTCACCGTCGCCGTCTGGGTAAACGAGAAACTCAAGGCCAAGTTCGTGATCGCCACCGTCCTGCCCGCCCTTCTTCTCTGGGTAACGGTAGTCGCAGCCCTTATCTGGTACGAGATCGTGATCATCCCCGTGTTCTTTATCGACATGGCCAAGACCACCAACGTCATCACCGGCGTAGTGGTCGGCTTGATCAATCTCTTCATGCTTTATCTCAGTTTCGTGATGCTCTTCGGCTTCAGGAAGAAGTGGGCGGAGCGAAAAGCCACCGCGAAAGCCTAAGACCCTTGTTAAAGCTACCCCTCCTTCGGAAGGCGATAGCTTGATCGACAGAGCGGGCTGCCCGGGATTGAAAATCCCGGGCAGCCCTTTTTCAATTATCCGATACCTTTGGCTTTGTAAACGCCTTTTAAATATAGCCGAAAAGCGATGTTCGCCAAGCTTGTTCGATACGGCGACCTGATAGTATAATGCGCCTACGTTAATGAAATTGCGAACACAGTGCGAGTCCACCATCAAAGGAAGCGGGGCATGTCTCGAAGTTTCGGGCAATTGATCAAGTCGGCCATAAAAACAGCCCTCCAGGTGAACCGCGACAATGCCACCGACCTGCTCGAGTTCGAGGTAAGGGAGCTGGAGAATATTTTCAGCCTGTTGATACTGGGCGGTTTCGCCGGCCTCCCCTCCCCTCCTTCGCCCATCGCCGTGGAGCTTCTTCCTTACCTGGAAAAGGAATTGCTTGTCCTCATCGCCCGCGCCGACCTGGCGCAGGACCCGATCGGCGTGCTGGCCGGCATGATGGAAGTGGGATAAGGAGAACGCATGAACGACAGGGCCTTTTTCCTGGGCAAGGGAGGAGTGGGAAAAACCACGCTCTCCGGCGCCTTCGCCCTCTCTCTGGCCCGAAAAGGCAAAAAAGTCCTCATAGCCTCCCTCGATCCGGCCCATAATTTAGGCGACATACTGGGGACCAGGCTTTCGGGCGAGCCAATCACCATCGAACCGAGGCTCGACGCCCTCGAAGTGGACCTCGCCTATTGGGTCGACAAATACCTCAACGAAAGCAGGGCCCAGATGAAGGCGAATTATTCCTACAATACCGCCTTCAATCTCGACTCTTTCTTCAATATTATGAAATATTCGCCCGGTACGGAAGAATACGCCGTGCTGTGGGCTATCGAAGATATCCACTGCCGTCTCGGCCCCCTGTACAATGTTGTCGTGTTCGACACTCCGCCCACAGCGTTGTCCCTCCGTTTTCTCTCCCTTCCGGTGATATCCGGATTATGGGTAAAGGAGTTGCGACAGCTCAGGGAAAAAATCCTGAGCAAGCGTCAGACAGTGGCCCGCATAAACCCGGAATCGCCCATCGCCGCCAGTTGTATCGATAAGGATGAGGACAAGGTCTACGGCCAACTCAAAAACATCGGCCTCAGGCTCAGCCGGCTCGAGCTACTCTTCGCCAAGGAAAGCTTTATCAGCGTCATCGTCAATCCTGATCGGCTTTCCGTGGACGAAGCCTTGCGCATCCAGGAGGAGCTGAACAGGCTGGGCATACCCCTTTCCGCGGTCTGCGTAAACAAAAAAGGAATATCGGACATGGCATGGGCCCAGCATCCCTCCCTCGCCGGATACCCCCAATTTGATTTCGATTTCACCCGTGAAGGCATCAGCTCCCGCGAAGAACTCATGGCCGTGGGGGCCCAGGCCCTCGCCGCACATTTTTTAAACAGGGCAGGAAACCAATGAACGTAGCTTATCTGATCCCCCTCCTTCTTCTCGGCGCCGCCGGCTCGATCCAATATTTCCTGGGTACGAAGAAAAACCGATGGCTCGGCCACCGAATGTCCCAGCAGGCGGAAAGGCTTCTGAACCCCAAGGATACCGAATATGTCAACATAGGAGGCGCCATCGGGTATCACTTCAAATACAAGTTGCGCGATCCCTGGACCAGCGCCAAAGGCTCTTATACCTTCATTCCCCGCCATTCGCTGCTCTACGTGCCTTTTACCTATCTATTGGGAAACCGGGATCGATTTGTGATGAATATATTCACCGATAAAAAACTGATCAGCGAAGGTCATATAATCGAAAAAGGACACCTGAAGCGTGCCAAGATCGACGGCGAATGGAGTATGAGCAAGGAAGAGATCGTCCGGGACGGGAAGACCTTCGTGCTCCTCTGGAGACAGGAGAGCATTCTCGCCCCCCTGAAGCGAACCTTCGAAACGATTCCCGAACCGGAGAGTCTCACACATTTCTGCTGCTTCGACGACAATAAAACCTTCTTTCTCTACCTGAATCCCAAGAAGGGGGAGATTGAAAACAATCTCAAGCATTTTCTTTCGGTCTGTCCTGAGTATTTTAAACAATGAGGAGGTTCTCGTATGGACCCAGCTATCCAGAAAAAGATCGACGCCGCTTTGGCCGGGGCGATCGAACCTCAGTCGGAACTACCTATAGTCGATCTGGGGTTGGTCTCTAACGTGCGGTACAGCGAGGCTCTATCCAGCATAGAAATCACTCTGGCCAGAGGTTTCCCCCAGGGCATGTGCAAGGCCTGCGCCGCAATCGATATCGTCACCGCCGAAGGCTTGGAACGTCGCACCAGGGAGGCTTTTGAAAAGGAATTTCCGGGCTTCAAAATTATCGTGAGCTGAGTTCCCGGGGGGCGATGCCACAAAAAATACAATCCAATAGGGAGATACTACTATTCAAGTTCCGGCCATACTCCAAATTCTCATCGTATTCGTTCTCGTCGTCTTTCTCACCTCGCGAAAAATCCACCTTGGCCTTGCCGCCATACTGGGGGGTCTCGCCATAGCCTTGTGGCGGGGCCTCAGCCTGGGAAAAATAACGAGCATATTCCTCGGGGACATATTCAGCGCCGATACGATTCTTCTGGTCTGCCTGATGAGCCTTATCATGGTGTTTTCATCGGGGATGAAAAAAGCCGGGGCCATGGACGCCTTCGCCCGCTCCATCATCGCCGTCGCCCCCTCGCGACGTCTGGCCATCGCCTTGGCTCCCATGCTCATAGGCACCTTGCCCGTACCTGGCGGGGCCATCCTTTCCGCCCCCCTTGTCGAATCCATGGATTCCGAAGGCCACATGAGTCCGGAAGGACTATCCGCGGCGAATTTCTATTTCAGACACATCATAGAACTTCTCTGGCCTCTCTTCCCCGCCTTTGTCATGACCCTCTCACTGGCCGAAATCTCCACCATAAAATTATTCAGCATTCAATTTTACTCCGCCCCCGTGCTGTTCACCCTGGGCCTGATATTTCTATTGCCTAAAAAAAACTGGGCCGGAATGACGGAAACGAAACGATCCCCGGCCGGCGAAAGGCGGGTGTCCTTTCTCGCCGGAATAGCCCCTCTCGCCATCGCCCTGGGGACATACGGGATTCTGGCGATCCTTTGGAGCCTCGTATCCCCCTTTCTGGCCTTACCCTCAGCGGCAAAAGCCCTGACGGGACGCTACGGGACGATACTTCTCGGGCTTGCGGCGGGCTGTGTCTATGTAGGCCTGGGCAAATCGGGCTTTTCGGTCTTCAAAGGCAGTCTCAATAGTTCAACCTTGCGGTTAATCCTCGTGCTTATCGGTATCCGGATTTTTTCCGCCCTCCTTGGAGCCGCGGGAGCCGCGCAGGAGGCCGCTGCGGAGATGGAACGAAGCGGTTTTCCCCCCTTTGTCGCCACCGCTTTGATTCCCTTGGCCGCCGGCCTGGTAACAGGGGTCGGCTATGGTTATGTCGGGCTGGCCTTCCCCATCGTCTTCGGCATGATGAGCTCCCAGACCAGCGTCCCAAAAGAGGCGACCGTAGCCCTGGCGGCGGCTTTCGGATACGCGGGAATGATGGTATCGCCTCTTCATGTCTGCATGGTCGTCAGCGCCGAGCATTTTAAGACGGGCCTGCCCGGCACCATACGAAGGGTCGCCCTTCCTGTGGGCATATTCCTCGTAATCGCCACGGCATACGCCCTGGGAATTACGGCGGTAATGGGCCGGTAAGGGATTAAAGCAAGTTTATACCGGCTTTTTTACACTCGGTCCGCATCTCTTCCGGCCAAAGCCCCACCTGGATTTCCCCGATATGGGCCTTGCGCAAAATGTACATGCAGAGCCGGGACTGGCCGATACCGCCGCCTATGCAGAGCGGCAAATTCCCCTGAAGGAGCCTTTTATGAAAATAAAGCTCCTTTCGCGCTTCCTGCCCCTTTTTAGCCAACTGCAGTTCCAGCGCCGCCTTGTCAACCCTGATTCCCATGGACGAGACCTCGAAGGCCTGCCTGAGAACGCTGTTCCAGACGATGATATCGCCGTTGAGCCCCCGACGGCCGGCGCCGGTGGGGGTACTCCAATCGTCGTAATCGGCGGCTCTCCCGTCGTGGGGTTTGCCGTCGGCCAAATCCCAGCCGATGCCTATAAGGAAAAAAGCGCCGTATTCCTCCGCCAAAGCATTCTCCCGTTCCTTGGGACTCAGGGCCGGATACCGCGCCTGGGCGTCCTCGGCATGGACAAAGGTAATTTCTTCGGGCAGTTCCAGGGGCAAGGCCGGATACAGATCATGCATCCTGAACTCCAGGCGCTTGAAGGATGAATAAATCTTCCTCACCACCAATTTCAAAAAATCCAGGTTTCTATCCGCCGCTCCGATGACCCGCTCCCAGTCCCACTGGTCGACATAGAGGGAGTGTATGGGATCCAGGTCTTCGTCGGCCCGGATCGCGTTCATGTCGGTATAAAGGCCGAACCCTCGTTTAAAACCGTATTCGGCCAGCGCCAGACGCTTCCATTTGGCCAGGGAATGGACGATTTCAGCCCGGGCTCCGTCCATCGCCTTTACCGGAAAGGAAACGGGACGTTCGATACCATTGAGATCGTCATTTATCCCCAGGCCCGAAAGAACGAAAAGGGGAGCCGTGACCCGGGTAAGGTTGAGCTCCGTCGCGAGGCTCAGCTGAAAAAAATCCTTGATTTCCTTGATAGCCCGTTCGGTTTCTTTTACTCCCAGTAGCGATTCGTAGGCCGCGGGAAGAGAGTAGCGCATCACGCCTCCAAAACCGCCGAAGGCTGAATGCCCGACGGCAGATGTTCTATAGTCCAGAAAGCGCAAAGCCCTGTCAATCATCGTCGCGGCGGCAGCGGAATAAAAATGCTCGTCTTTCGCTTATAGTCTTGGTAAGCGGGATCCTCGCCGTATTTCGCCTCCGCGCTCTTTTCAAGAAGGGGAATACCGCTCACGAAAAGGAGGAGCAGCGTAATGAAGACAGGCCCCAGAATGCTCAGGTAGAACAGTCCATAAAGCGCGGGAAGGCTGTATACGAAGATGCCCCACCAAAGCAAGGTTTCGCCGAAATAATTAGGGTGTCTGGAGTATCGCCACAACCCCCTGGTAATCAGGCCTTTGGCGCCGCCTTTCTTGAAAGCCGACTTCTGGGCGTCCGAAACCGCTTCCACGGCGAATCCGATAAGCCACATAACCAAGCCAAGGCCCTCGAGAACCCCAAAACCGCAGGGCCTGATATCCGAAGCCACCGAAGCGACCACGGGAAGCACAATTATCGCCACCGCCATAGCCTGCAGTATCCAGAACCGGGCGAACTTGAGCGGTTCGTCCCTCATGGAATCGAATCGATGATCCACCTTGGTCTTGATTATCCTGGTAAAAAGATAGGCCCCCAGACGCAGGGCCCATAGAACCGTGAGCCAGGCGGGGATGAGCGCCACTAAGCCAGCCTCCGTATTGAGCAGAATCAAGGCAAGCGATACCAGGCCGAAGGAAAGGCTATACGAAAGATCGGTCACCACATCGGTTCTTTTTATCGAAGCGTAGGCGAAGAAAAGAGCGTTCACAACCACGGCGGTGAGCGAAGCGAGAATGAAGGGATTCATGTCGAAGAAGTCTCCTTGAGAATTGCATCATGCTCGGAAGCCAGGGCAATAGCAAGTCGTTTTTATATTGACACTGTATATGTTTTTCAATTACTACTATGAAACTATAATTACCTATCGATAAGGAAGGTTCCAGATGAAGAAAATTCTCATGGCCCTGTTCGCGCTTGCGCTCCTGACCGTCGGAATCGGCGCCCAGAGCGCCGATTCGATCTCCAAGGCCTCTACCACCAATTACTACACCAAGACATCGCTCAGCGGCGAAGATCTTTGGAAGGCCATGGACGCGTACCAGCTCTCCGTTTCCATCGCCACCGTCAATGCCGACGGCAGCCCTAACGCCGCCGTTGTCATCCCCGGCGTGACCAAGGACAGGGAGTACCTCTTCTTCGGGCTGGCCGCCAATCAGACCGGCATCAACATGAAAGAGCGAAAGCTCATCGTGCTTACCGCCACCGGCTATACCGCTCCCAAGGGCGGGCAGAAAATGAGCTATTCCGGGGCCAGGATCATAGCGGAATATGTCAGCGATCCGGCGCTTCAGAAAAAGCTCGTTGAGCAAAACAAAGACCAAAAGGCCACAGAAAACACCTATTTTCTGAAAATCGTCAAGGTTCTGCCGATCGGTTGATGTCGGCCGCAACCTGGGAAATACCGTAAAATGCCGCCGACCTTCGACCGGCGGCATTTTTTCACCACCGACACTTGTAAAAACGGCCACCCCGGGCCTTCCCCGTAACTCCCCGCCTCTTTTGTGGCTTTATAGGCTATTGGAGTATCCGGGGAATCCGGGTAAGCAAGATCCGCGGCGGGATAAAACGTCACGAAAAGCATCATTTTTATTGACACTGTTAATTTATTTAAACTATAATAATTTAATATCTATATATTTTTATTTATACAGGAGCTACCATGACTATCAAACGCCTCTTTTTCGTGGTCTTCGCAGGCCTTCTGGCCCTCGCGCCCTGCTTCGCCCGGAACTATGATGCCGACATTATCGTCGTCGGCTCGGGATTAGGCGGCCATGCCGCGACCTATTCGGCGCTGGAAAACGGCGCCACGGTAATCTGGGTGGAGAAAAATCCCGTGCTGGGCGGCTCCACGGCCATCGCCACGGGCACCTTCCCCGCGGCGGGCACGACGATGCAGAAAGAACGGGGCATCGAAGATTCCAACGAACTCTTCATCCAGGACCTGAACCGCATAGGCCATAATAAGGCCGACCAAAACATCCTCAGGGCTTTTGTCGAAAAGGCCACCTCTGTTTGGGAATGGTTCGTGAAAGGCGGATTCCAGGTCGACACGAAACGAGGCCCCTTCATCGACCCCGTGCATAGCGCTTACAGCGTTCCTCGAACCTATGTTCCCAGCCCGAACAAATCGAGTATGTACACCGACTTCCTCTACGCCAAAATGGAGCCTTTCAAATCCAAGTTAACGATTCGCCTCAATACCAAAGCAGAATCGCTGGTGGTGGAAAAGGGTCGGGTCAGCGGAGTCTTGGTCGTATCCGATCAGGGTACCGAAGTACTGCGGGCCAAAGCGGTGATTCTCGCAACCGGCGGCTATGGCAGCAATCGCGATATGATCAAGCGGTATTCTCCCAAGTATTCGGAAGTGATGACCGTCACCCTGCCTTTCGCCACCGGCGATGGCCATCGCATGGCGGCAGCGGTGGGCGCCGATCTGGTCAACATGGACTATATCTGCGCCTATTTCGGCGGAATGCCCAAGGCTCCCGGCCAGTATGCGATAGGCTTCGGCGACCTCACCTCGGGAGCGGCCGACGGCTGGAAAGGAGAGATTTGGGTAAACCAGCGGGGCGAGCGCTTTATAAACGAGGACGACGGCGATGAGGATCCCCGTGAAATGGCTCTCAACGAACAGCCCGACCTCGAGAACTTCATCATCTTCGATCAGGGCATGGTCGACTTCAACAAACGCTTCCCCATCGGCGGCTTTGAAAAGCGCCTCGAAGAAAACGGTTACGCGGTCAAAAAGGCCGATACAATTGAGGAACTCTGCAAAGCCTTCGGATTACCGGTCGCCCAGGTTAAGCGCGAGATAGCCGCCGTCAACGGCGACCACAGCGCGGGCAAGACGGATCGTTTCGGCAAGAAACCTGCCATCGGATTCACCAAAGGCCCCTACTACGGCATTCTCAATCGTGGAACTATTTTCATGACCCAGGGGGGCATACGGACCGATATAGGCATGCGCGTTCTCGATAAAAACGGCCGGTGGATTCCCGGCCTCTACGCCGCGGGAGAAGCCCAGGGTACTAGCCAGTGGGGCGGGCTGGGCATGGCCGGCGGTACCGGCAACGCGCCTCCCCTGGTCTTCGGCATGGAGGCGGGCAAGAACGCCGTCAACGAGGCCAAACTGATCAAATAAAAAACAGGCCGATATTGCCGCGATCCCTCGCCGCGTCATGGCCGCGCCATGGGTCGCTGATACCGGCTGCTATCGATTATCTTATGAAAGGGGGCTGCCCGAGATTTCGGGCAGCCCCCTTTCATTTCACAACAATCTTCGATGCACTAATCACAGCTTCTGCTTGTACCAGGAAAAATCCTGCCTGGGCGGCACGAACACATCCAAATACTCCGCCTCCTCCAAAACCTCTCCCCCATGGGCCAGCCCGGCCTTCATGAGCATGACATCATTAGGGCCTACAATGAATTCCCCCTCCCCCTCGATGACCCATCGCATCTTTCCCCTGAGCATATTGGTGATTTGATCGAAATCGTGGGTGTGCATATTCACCTGCCCGACTGGACAGGTTATGCGGGCTACCATCGCCTTTTCGGTCTGCACGACCTTGCCCGTTATGACAGGATTCAAAGCCACCCTCTCCAATTTATCCCAATTGTGTACCGGCATTCTCCGCTCCTTCCGAATTCCAGTCGTGCTTTCGCGCGGCATCGTATTTGATGGTTCATGCTACAAAACCGCCGTCCCGGGGTCAATGGGCGATTGTAAAATTGTGTGACGTTTATACAATTAAACTCCGGCAATACTGTGGGAGTTTTCAGCAATGGCTCACGTATCAAAGCGGCTGGGCAGGAGCTAGAACAGCAGCCTCGCTCCGGAAATCAGCGCCAGCGCCTGGATGGAAATATTAAAGATGTTCTGAGGAATCTTTTTCAGTATCCTAACGCCAACCAGGCCGCCTACCGCGATAAGCGGCAAAAGCATGGCGTCGAATCCCAAGTGGCTGATTTGAACGCTCCCTATCGCGATGCTGAAAGGTAGCTTTGCGATATTGATGACGAGGAAAAACCAGGCGTTCGTTCCGACAAAATCTTCTTTGTTTATTTTAAGCGCCAGAAGATAGAGGGCGAGCACCGGAGCCGCGCCGTTGGCCAGCATATTGAATATCCCGGCTATAAGACCTATGGCTAACGGAATAACCTTATTATCCTTGTCGAAGCGCAGCGTGAACCGATCCAGGCCGAAGCTCAGCAGACTAACGATTATGATGAGCCATCCCATTATGGGCGTGAAGGTCGCGTCGTCTATCGCTCTCAGCAGTAAAAAGCCTAAAGCCAACCCTGCCACAGCCCCTGGGATCAGCCAGCCCAGGTATTGCCATAAGGCCTTTCTCCTCCAGTAGATCACCGACACGATGTCCGCCACGATCAGCAAGGGAAGCATTATCCCTGTGGCTATCCTGGAAGGCATAGTCATGGCGACAAAGGGCGTGATGACCGTGACCAGTCCCGGAAGCCCGCTCTTGGCTATCCCTATGCTGAAGGCTGTAAACACCATGGCCACGATAGCCGCGCTGCTCAATTCCATGGGCCCATCCTACTAGGCACATAAGCCTTAGGCAAGCCGAAAAGCCCAATTCTCAGCGCCGATACGAAAGATGCCTTGCAAAAGGCGTCACTCAAAGAATAAAGCTTTCCCGCTGAACCAGCGACGCTGAAATGAGTACCCGCTCCGGCGCCGGCCTGCCCTGGAGCACGTCCAGAAGCTGCTGGACGGCGATCGTGCAAAGACTCTCGATCATAGTGTCGATGCTCGAGATTTCCGGATCCGCGCATTGAGCGAAACGGGAATTGTTGAACCCGATAATTGGAATCGAAATAGCCCTTTTCTTAAGAGCCTTCTGAGCACCCACCGCGATAATGTCATCGGCAGCGATAAGCGCGGAAAAGGACTTGCCCGTATCAAGAATGGTATTGGTCTGATTGAAGCTCGCATCGATCCCGTTAGTCTCGGTATCGATTTTCAATTCAATACGTTGATCAGCCCCTAACCCAGCCTGGGCGAGTCCCTTTCTATAGCCCGAGAGCTTCTGGAGCCCGCTGTAGGTTTCGGTGTCGTAAAAATAAGCTATTGAACGGTACCCTTTACGCAAGAGTTCCTCGACGAGGCTCAACACCGCCCCCTCTTCATCACAGAGAGCGCAATATACATTTTTGGCCTTGACCATCCCGTTGACAACCACAACAGGGACCTGGCCCGCGGCCCTTTCGAAGCTCGCCCTTTCCTTCGCATCCCCACTGCCCGATCCAACGCAGAGTATGGCATCCACTCGTTTAGCCAGCAAAAAATCGAGGTACTTGCTCTTATCCTCCTCATAGCTCCCGGTACTGGCGAGGATAGTATCGAATCCATTGGTACGCAAAAGGCGCTCGATATGGGAGACCGCCGCCGCATGATTGATGTCGGAAATCACGGGGCAGAGAATACCAATACTCTTTACTGAGTTGAGGCTCAACCCCCGGGCGAAGATATTGGGCACATACCCCTCTTCGTCCATGATTCTCTGAACCTTTTCCTTGCTTTTTTGGCTTACCCTGGGGCTATTGTTCAGCACCCTCGATACCGTGGCAACCGAAACGCCGGCTTTACTCGCAATATCGTAAATATTCATGCCCTACCTGATTTTCAAACGACAACCTCTTGTCGGAAAGCATCCTTGCGCTACCATGACAGGTATTGTCCTGGATTTTCAAACAAGAAGAAACTATATACCCCTACATTTCACTTGTCAAAACAAAAAATAACAAATGAATGTAATGCGTTACATAAAAATAGAAACATATTATATAGCAAAATTAGGAATATGCATTTGACAATTCAATAATAAAGACATATAAATATGTAAGCGTTTACACTCCATTAAAAGGATTGTACCGATGGGTCATATAATTGAGATAAGGGGTTTACGCAAAAAATTCGGGACCCATGAAGTGCTCAAGGGCATCGATATGAATGTCTCCAAAGGCGAAGTCGTGGTCATCATCGGCCCTTCGGGTTCTGGGAAAAGCACCTATCTGCGCTGCATCAACAATATCGAAACCCCGTCCGCCGGTTCCATAGTCTTCGATGGCACGGATATTACCCACGGCAATAACGAAGAGGTGGTGGCCAAGCGGCGCCTCATCGGTATGGTGTTTCAGCAGTTCAATCTTTTTCCCCATCTCACTGTGCTGGACAACATCACTGTGGCACCCATCAGGGTAAAGAAAATGCCCAGGGACCAGGCTTACGAAAAGGGTATGAAACTCTTGGAAAGAGTGGGCCTCAAAGAAAAGAGGGATGCTTACCCTGGCCAACTTTCGGGCGGGCAGCAACAGCGCATCGCCATAGCCAGGGCGCTCTGCATGGAACCCGAGGTAATGCTCTTCGACGAAGCCACCAGCGCTCTGGATCCGGAAATGGTGGGCGAAGTGCTGGAGGTCATGAGCCAACTCGTCTCCGAGGGTATGACAATGATGGTCGTAACCCATGAAATGGGCTTCGCCAAAGAAGCGGGGGATCGAGTGGTCTTTATGGACGAAGGGCTGCTCATCGAGGAAAACAGCCCCGTGGAGCTTTTTACCCGCCCCAAACAGGAACGGACCAAGAATTTTTTGAGCAAGGTGCTCCAATAATCCATACAACCAAGCAAGGCGATCGGAGGAATTCATGGGAACAATCAAGGTATCCAGGCGGAAAGAAATAGTGCATAGCTTTGAAAAAGGCCTTTCCAGGCAAAAAATCCTGGTCGGCGAGTATTCCCAGGCAGCCTTCGAAGCCTGCGCCATGAAACCCGGCGCCCTCTGGGCGCCCCCCCGCTACAAGGTGGAAGAAAAGAATCAAATATTCCTCTTTACCTCCGGTTCGGGCTATATAACCACGCCCCGGAGGGCTTTTAACATAAACGAAGTCTCGGTTTTCGTGCCTGAATTCGACACCGAGGCTTTCGAAATCCATGTGTCCGCGGACAGCCCCGGCGATTTGGAATTCATCCATATCGAAACACTCATGTCCAGCTACGACATAACCTGCATGCGGGAAGCCCGCATGAGCCTACCGCGCTTCAGGGGGCTATCCGAGGGCTGGACCTATGAAGAGGAGTTTAAGGGCCCCGGGACCACCTCCATAATGCTCCTGGAGCACAGGAACCTGGGCCGGCTTTCCATGGGAGCCACCCTGGGCCATGGGCCCTCCTATGTCGGCCAGCACATACACAACGAACTGGAGCAGTGGTATCACCCCCTTCCCGGCGCTTCTTTCACCTATACGGCCAACGGAGAGGAAATCCGCTTAGAGGCCGGGGATCTCAGCTATACCCCCCACGGATTCCACCACGGCAGCAAAGCCGCCGAGGGTGAAAAATTCGACTATATCTGGTTCGAACTCTGCGAAAACGGCTACCCCGGCGAGATAAAGTAAAGGTTATCGAAGGAAGAACGCCGATGAACTTCACCCGAGCATCTTTTCCCGGCATGAACTTCCATCACAGCCGCTTTTCCTTCGATCACTTTATCGACAGCATCGCGAAGGCCGGTTATGAAACCTTTGAATTCTGGTGTGGTTCGCCTCACTTCCACATGGACGCGCGGGGTTTCGATCCAGTAGTACCCATCGCCAAAAAAGCCCGGGATGCGGGGCTCAGGCCGGTATCGGTGACATCGCCCAGCTTCCAACGGCCCTATCAGTGTGCGGCGGGCAGCGGGGCGCGAGCCCGAGAGAGTTTCGCCTACTTCAGCAACGGCATCCGGGTCGCGGTCTTTCTGGAGTGTAAAATCATGACAGTCAATTCGGGCTGGGGTTTGGCCGGCGAAGCGGTTGAAGAAGCCTGGAAAAGATCCAGGGATATGCTCCGGCGACTGGCGGAATTCGCCCAGACCCAGGGTCTAACTCTCGCCCTGGAATCGCTGCGCAGCGACGAGACCAATTTAGTCTGGAACCTCGAAACAACCCGCCGCATGATCGACGAAGTCGGTCACCCCAGCCTCTGCGCCATGGTGGATACCGTCGCCATGGGGGCCGCGGGCGAAACCCTTCAGCGGTGGTTCGACGCTTTCGGCCCGAGGCTCGTGCACATGCACTTTCTCGATGGGAATCCCTTTGTGCATTTGGCCTGGGGGGACGGTAGCTACCCTCTGGCCGCGATGCTAAGCACCATCGCGGATAATAACTATCAAGGTTATTTGGTCCAGGAAATAGCCGATGACAGATATCTGGACAATCCCGCCGAGGCGGACAGAAAATCCATGGCCACCTTGGAGCGGGCGCTGGGTTGGGGTATCGACGGAACCCGGGAGGGTTGACCGATACGCAATAGAGCTGAAACAGAAAATCCAAAAGGAGGATTGCATGAAAATGACAACAAGGGCGATCGTAATCATCGCCGCGGCGCTCATGATCCTTGCTGGAGTCGGTATGGCCTACGCCGATGACGGCTCTCTGCAGCGGGTGCTCAAGGCAGGTAAACTCACCATCGGCGCCGAAGGCAACTGGGTGCCCTATGTCTATAACGACATCAAGGACAACAACAAGCTCAAAGGTTTCGAAGTCGAGGTTGCCGAGGAAATCGCCAAACGCCTGGGAGTGAAAGCCGAGTTCAACATTTCCAACAAGTGGGACGGCGTCATAGCCGGCCTCGACGCCAAGCGCTACGACACCGTTATCTGCGGTGTCACCCCCAACCCCGACAGGCAGGCCAAGTACAACCTCTCCGTAGCTTACGCCGAAAGCCCCGTCTGCCTCGTGGTGGCCAAGGACAACAAGGATATCAATAGCTTCGAAGATCTCAAGGGCAAACTGGCGGGCAATTCCCTCTCCAGCTCTTCGGGCAACATCGCCAGATCCTACGGCGCGAAACTCTCCGACGTATCCCTTACACAAGCCATGGATCTTCTAGTCACCGGCCGTATCGACGCCCATGTCAACAACCTTACGTCGATCTCCGAGTTCCTGGAGCAAAAACCCAACACCGCCGTAAGGATCGCCGCCATATACAAGCCCTCAGCGTCCTGGGAGATCGAAGAGGCGGCCATGTTCAGAAAGGAAGATCTTTCCCTCGCCAACGCGGTCAACGATATCATCAAGGTCATGAACAGCGATGGCACCAACTACAAACTGGCCGAAAAATACTTCGGTAAGCTAGTCGCCGACGGTATTTCGATCTATAAAAAATAGGCGGACGCCAAGAAATAAGCTGACTGCGCCCCAGGCGTAAAGCCCGGCACGAGGGAGGATGACGATGGATGAAGTGATGAGAATATCACGTCTCATGATGGATTCGTTCTGGCCGCTTCTCAAGGCGGGATTGCTGACCACGGTGCCCCTCACCGTGATCTCTTTCGGCCTCGGCCTCATCGTCGCCTTTCTCGTGGCTCTCATGCGCCTATCCAACATTAAGCCGCTCTCGGCCCTAGCCGCCTTTTACGTCTGGGTAATCCGAGGGACTCCTCTCATAGTCCAGCTCTTCATAATCTTTTACGGCCTTCCCAAAATAGGCATCGTCTACTCGCCCTTCGTCTCGGCCATCCTCGGCCTCACCATCAGCCAGGGCGCCTATAACTCCGAGGTTATACGCGCAGCCCTCCTGTCCATCTCCAAGGGCCAGTGGGAAGCCACCAAGTCCTTGGGCATGAATAAACGAATGACATTAGCCTACATCATAGTCCCTCAGGCGGCCCTGGTCGCCGTACCCTCTTTGGGCAATTCCTTTATAAGCCTATTAAAGGACACGTCCCTGGTCGCCACCCTTACCGTGGCTGAAGTTTTTCAAATCGGTCAGCAGATTGTCGCCGTAACCTACGAACCCCTCTGGCTCTATATTGAGGTTGGCTTTATCTATCTTCTCTTCAGTACTGCCCTCACCTACCTCCAGGCCTATATGGAAGGACGACTGGGCAAACATATTGTGGCGCAAAAAAGTTAAATCCCGAATCCGTGGGTCAGGGGCTCCGTCCAAATAGAATCAATGCCTTCCAGGCTCTAGCTTCGACCTTCTACTGGTGCGAAAATAACAATGGAATTCGTAGGAGGCGGTATGAAGAAATCGATAGCGTTGGTGGTTGTTTTATTTGTCCTCTGTTATTCCACCTTTGCCGGAAATAATGAACAGGCCTCCGCTCCCCACGCGAACAAGGGCGATGTTATCGCCAACGCGGGCCTTCTCTACGGATGGTACGGATTCGGGGTCGGCGGTGGGGCGGAATACATTTTCGCGACCTGGGACATTCCTCGATTCGCACCCTTGGGTTTCGGCGCGGCAAGCAAGGCGAGCTTCGGTTATCCCGGACTCACGGTGGATCTGAGCGCCCTGGCTACCCTTCACTTCGGCATGAACAGCTTTTCTTCCCTTCCCCGCTTTCTCCGCAACTTCGATTTTTACTGGGGCCTCGGACTGGGTGGCTGCCTGGGGTCCTACTTTGGCTTCGGGCCCGCGCTCGCCACTGGGACCTCCTGTTTTCTTTCCCCGAATCTCGCCGTCCACGTCGACTTCTACGCCCCCTATTACATAAACTTGAAAGGAATAGGTTATACGGGAATGATGGGGATCAAGTGGAAAATTTGATCTTACGACCCTCCAGTGTCCTAGAACGAAAAAAACAGCCTGGGATTGGATCGGTTAGGTGATTCGACTAGATTGAAATCTCTCTCGCACGCGCGGTCGAACCGCGCACGACAAGCCTCGGAGAATATTCGACCCGTGTTATCGTATGGGGAACCAATTGGGAATCTATTACCCCGCTCATTCTTCCGTAAAGAATATCGAAGGCGTTACGCCCCTTGTCGATTATGAAATTATCGACCGTCGTTAGCGCGATGGGCGATAGTCGGGAGGGGAAAATATTATCGAAGCCGCAAACGCTATAATCGCGGGGTATCTGGAATTTTTCAGCGACAACGGCATCGATTACACCGTAGGCTACCATATCGTTGACGGCCACGAAAGCAGTTATTTTTCTATCTTTCAAACCTTCCTTCGCGAAGTCGTAGCCAATATGGTGTTCAATAAACAGATCGTTCAGCTCTTCGTTCGGCACGATATTGCGGGAAAGAACAAGAACGCTGCTACCCGGGCATTCAGATCGAAATGTTTCCTCCAGCCCCTTTAGACGCCGTATTCTCATATTATTGGCGGCGTCGAGGGTTGTGGAAACGTACGCGACATGTTTGTGCCCTAGTTCTATCAGATGTTTCGCTATAAGAACGCCGGCGCCATAATTGTCCATTTCCACCGTATCGATGTTGAATACAGCCCCTTTGTCACCCATAAGCACGATGGGAATCTGTTTACTGGCTTTTTCTAGCGCGAGCGGTGCCTGCGGAGGCATCGCATAAACAATGCCGGAAATTCGATATTCCTGCAAAGCCTCGAGATTCCTCGCTTCGATATCCGGCGATCGATAGGTATTGAGCGTTATGATCTGAAAATTTTTTTGAAACGCCGATTGCTCTATCGACTGAACAAGGGTCGAATAGTACGGGTTGGTTATGTTAGGGCAGAGCACGGCGACTATACTTTTACCAGTTAAAGGAATCTTCAGACTAGGATTTTTTACTTTCGAATATCCGAGCTGCTCCGCCGCCGCCATAACCAACCGTATGGTTTCCTGAGAGAAAGAGGCCCCTGTCTTTTTATTCAATATCATAGATACCGAAGCCTGGGAAAATCCGGAAAGCTCGGCGATTTGTTTTAAAGTCGGATTTGTCTTCTTTTTCATCCTATCGCGCCTGGAGTCAAAAATAACGACTACTGAATAATAGATCCAGATTCCATTTTACACAATATAAAGTTTAATACAATTTATTAAAATTTTAACTAAATCGCAATCTAGCATAAAATAATCCAGAATCAATTTGACAGATATAAAAATTCAGGTGTATTATCGTATTGAAAAATACTTAATTTATTATTAAAAATTTCAATAACATAGATATTTTGGGGACAGATTTCGCGAAGCATATGTGAAGCGAGAAGGGGACGAGAGTGCGTGTTTATTATTCGGAGCTCTGCTTAATCGGCGGCAGTGTAGAATCGAATGTTGACAAGCTCATCGCCCATGGAGCCGAGAATGTCGAGCTTATGCTCGACGGTGAAGGCTGGAATGATTTCCATCTGTGCATGGACGAACTAGCCGCCACTCTCGTGAAAAAACATATTGGTTATTCGGTCCATGTACCGGTATGGGATATGAATCTGACCAGCGAGTGCGCCCATCTTCGCAATGCCGTTCTTGAATCGTACAAGGCTACGATAGCGTTCGCTTCACGAATCGAAGCCAGGCATGTCGTGCTGCATACTGGCTGGTGCTCTGATCCTCATTTTTCCAAGGAACTCGGCCGAAGCCGCGCGCGAGTGGCATTGGAAAAATTAGTCGAATTCAATAAGGTTTATGATCAGCTATTGCTAGTGGAAAATATAGGTTCTCCCGCTGCCTCATTGTTCACCAAAAGGCAGTTCGTCGATTTTCTCGACGGCTTTCCCGGAAACGTAGGCTATGTCGTTGATATCGGACATGCTCATATTAACAAATGGCAGATCGAACCCTTGCTTCACGAATTGGGGAATAGGCTGTATGCCCTGCATATCCATGACAACGATGGATATAGGGATGAGCACGCGCCAATCGGCCGGGGAAACATAGACTGGAAAAGGGTTCTAGACGCAGCCGCTGGCACGGGACGGGATCTCGGCTTGATACTGGAATACAATATCGAGACCGATCTAGAAATGCTCACTCAAGGCAAGTCTTTTTTGGAAAATAGTTTAATTTTTAAAAATTGATATCGCTATTTTCAAGGAAGAGGAGGCGGAATATGAGAAAAATTGCTTTGCTCATGGCATTGCTGCTGTGTTTTACGCTGGCTCCAATGCTGCAAAACGATTTTGTGCTTATGGCGGCGGACAAGGTGGTCACGCTGGATATGTATTTCCCCGTCGCGGTCGGAGGGGGGCCTGACAAACTGATCAGCGCCCTATGCGAACAGTTCCATACAGAAAATCCGGGGATCAAGGTCAATCCCGTCTACTCGGGAAGCTATGCCGACACGAGAACAAAGGTCCAGGCGGCTATCAAAGGCCGCAATACGCCGGCTATCGCGCTCATGTTCTCCATTGACCTGTTCTCTCTCCTGTCGATGAACGCCATCCTCGACTACGACAGCCTTTGCGCCACGCCCGAGGACAAGGCTTGGCTTTCGGGGTTCTACGAGGGCTTTATGAAGAACGCCCAGACCGGAGGGAAAACCTACGGCATTCCCTGGCAGCGGAGTACGATTGTTCTCTACTATAACAAAGACGCGTTCAGGCAAATCGGCCTCGATCCGAACAAACCGCCTGCCACCTGGGCCGAACTCGAAACCTATGCCCAAAAACTGACCAAGGTCGAAAATGGCAGCACGGTCCGTTATGGGATAGAAATTCCTTCCGACAAGGCTGGATACGCCTATTGGATGCTGCAGACTTTCTGCACACAGCAGAACGGTTTCAACCTGATGAATCAGGATGGTACCGAGGTATACTTCAACGACCCGAGAACCATAAAAGGAATCAGCTTCTGGAAAAACCTTTCCGATAAAGGCTATCAACCCCGCGGCACCACCGCCTGGGCTACAACGCCCACCGATTTCCTGGAACAACGCGCCGCAATGATCTACCATACGACAGGTAACCTTACGAACATCAGGAAAAACGCGAAATTTGATTTCGGTGTGGCCATGCTGCCCGCAGAAGCTTCGAGAGGTTCTCCGACCGGAGGAGGCAACTTCTATCTATTCAAAGGCGTACCCAAGGAACAAACCCAGGCGGCCTTTACGTTCGTAAAATGGATGACCGACAATCCCGATAGGGTCGCTCAGTGGAGCATCGATACCGGCTACGTGGCCACGAGGCCTGCGGCCTATGAGACGCAGCGGATGAAAGATTACGCGGCAAAATTCCCGCAAGCCTTGGTCGCCCGGGACCAACTCAAGTATGGTCATGCCGAATTCTCGGTGTACGATCAGGGAATCGTGCAGAAAATCCTGGATGACGCCATCGAGCTGATCATGACGGGGCAAAAAGACCCGACGACGGCGCTGAACGCCGCGCAGGCACAGGCCGACGGAATTCTGAAACAGTATCGGAAATAAAGATTCCATTCGGGGAATCGAAGCAAAATGTGGTCGGGCAACCGGTACGAGGTTCGTGCCGGTTGCCCGATACTGAGCTGGATTGACAGGATGAATCATACAACGAAGAAGAAATGGAAAATCTCTTTTCTCGCATGGGGCTTGATTTTACCGTCTTTTGTATTTCTGGTGCTTTTCACGCTCTATCCCATTGCGAAAAGCTTTTACTTGAGTTTTTTCAAAGATAATCTCTCCGTTTCAATTCCGGCGTTCATCGGATTTCAGAATTATCTCGACCTGCTGCAGGATAGTGTATTCAAACAAGCGTTCATGAACAATTTGTTGGTAGCCATCTGCACGATTCCCATAAGCATTGCGCTGGCTGTGGGGATGGCTATCTTCGCGAACAAGGTGAAATTCGGAAAAGGCTTGACCAGGGTGGCCTTTTTCCATCCGACGATTCTGCCCATGGTTGCGGTGGCCGATATTTGGCTATTTATCTATACGCCCATGTACGGGCTGATAGGCAAGTTTTCCCCCGACCTGAGGTTGCTCGGAAGCGCTGACACCGCGATCTGGGCGCTCATCGTTATGCTTATCTGGAAGCAGGCCGGATATGTGATGATCTTCTACATTTCCGGATTGCAGGGCATATCGCGGGAGCTATACGAGGCCGCCAGGCTCGACGGCGCCGGCCCCGTCCAAAGTTTTATGCACATAACCTGGCCCCTGCTCAAACCGACAACCATATACGTGACGGTCATTACCCTGACTAACGCGTATAAAATCGTGGACCATCTTTATATCATGACGAAGGGCGGGCCCGGAAACGCTACGAACATGCTCCTATTCTATATTTATCAAGTCGGGTTCGATTTTTGGGACGTGGGCAAGGCAGCGGCCATGACGGTGGTGCTTATCGTTATGCTCTTGGTGGTCACTGCCATTCAATTTTTTGTCCAAGATAAACGGACATTCTACAGCTGAAGTACGGCGTAAAAATTGTGAGGGAAAACGTTATGGGCCATTCGTGGGGATCGGATAGAACCCGCAAAAAACTTAATCTCGCCAGCATTTTAGTATACGGGTTCATGTACATATTCGCCATCGTCTATATGATTCCCCTCATCTGGATGGTCCGCACAGCCTTGATCGCCCCGGACAAGGCCATAGATCTTTTTTCCATCAGCTGGCCTACCTTGGGAAATTTTAAACGGATCCTCTTGGCAGCGCCTTTCGGCCAATATTACATAAATACTATCATGATGGTTTTCGGAACCCTGGCGGTTCAGTTTGTGCTCATCACGATGGCGGGCTATGCCTTCGCCAGACTTAATTTCTGGGGCAAAAACCTATTGTTCCTCCTTTTCCTCACTCAGCTGATGATTACCCCTGACGTGCTGATCATGCCCAATTATAGTTTTATGGGACAGCTGGGGCTGGTGGATACGAAGCTCGGTGTAATACTGCCGTTCTTCGCTTCCGCCTTGGGAATTTTCCTGATGCGGCAAACGATAAAAACCATTCCCTACGAACTGGAAGAAGCCGCCAAAATGGACGGTTGCAGTCTGCCCCGCATGTTGGTGCAAATCTATGTCCCCTTGCTTAAGCCAGTCTATATCGCCTTCGGACTCATTTCTTCATCGTATCAGTGGAACAATTTTCTCTGGCCCTTGGTTATGATCAACTCCGTCGAAAAAAGACCCCTGACCCTCGGCCTGGCGATATTCGCCATGTCCTACGAGACAGGCGCCCAATGGAGTGATGTCACGGCGGCGACCCTGCTCGTGATTGCGCCGCTGCTCACTCTCTTTCTCATCTTCCAGCGGCAATTCATCGAGAGCTTCGCACACTCGGGCATTAAATAAGGGCCGTTTTAAGGCTAAAAAAGAGAATTTGACAGGATACTCGGTATATAGGGTCAACTATCGAATTCTTTGAACACTTTTTCCTAACCTAGGAAACGCTCCAAAATCAGAGGTTATCAAGTCCCTTTTGCTCGTTATTGGAATCGATCCAGCCCCTGAGGCTCGGTATATCAGGCCTCGCTTTGGGAATATTCAGGTAGTTCATGACTGGCGAATTGCCGTCCAAACCAACATCGCAAGGGCAAACAATGTCAGCTAACCTATCGAAACGCTCTAGTTACTTGTATAATCAAAAAAGGAGGCTAAAGATGAGCGAACGACATCTTCGGTGTTCTTCTGACGATATTGCTGGGGCTGTAATTCTAGTAGGAGACCCTGGCCGGGCAGAACAAATATCGACCATGCTTAGGAAGCCAAGTCTTGTTAATGCTAATCGCGGCCTACTTACCTTCACCGGTGACTACAAGGATACTAAGATTACGGTAGCATCGACCTCCATGGGAGCGCCCTCGGCCGCGATTGTCGTGGAAGAACTCTGCAATCTTGGCGCATCGGTATTTATCCGAGTAGGTTCGGCGGGAGGCATGGCTCCGGATATTGGTTCGGGCGATCTTGTGATAGCCACCGCCGCCGTTCGTGAAGAGGGGACTTCCTCGGCGTATATCAAGCTTAGCTTTCCCGCCGTAAGTGATTATGCCCTCACTAATATCGTTATGCGCCGTGCGCATCAGGTCAATCCGGCGGCTTTGTCGGGAATTGTTCTGACCCATGATGCGTTTTACAGGGGGCAATCCGAAGAAGATTTAAAAAAATATTGCGAAGCTGGAGTCCTGGTCAGAGAGATGGAGACCAGCTGTGTTTTTATCGTGTCAAAGATTCGTAAAGCAAGAGCGGCCGCCCTCTTCGCTATCGGGGGTAATATACTGCGCCCCAAAGAACGTTCTCCAAAGGACTTTTTAAAAGCTGAAGCTGACGCGATTCAGATCGCCCTGGACTCCCTTGTCGAAGCGATAGAGAAAGGATTGCTCAGAAAATAGATATAACTTGAGTATTGAAGCGTCAAAAACCCATTCCTGAATCGGGAACCGCTTTCAAGCAAGCCCCATACCTCCATCAGAAAGAACAACTTGCCCTGTGATCCAGTCGGACTCACCCGATGCCAAGAATACTAAAAGACCGGCATGATCGCTGGTGCGGCCTATTCGCCCCGCCGGCGTACGATTCTCTATGCTTTTTAATGCTTCTGGATGGTTTATATAATATGGCGAACTGAAGGGTATGGTTTCGGTTGGACCAGGGGCAATGACATTAACCTGTATATTATACTCAGCCAGTTCCAGTGCCATCACCTTTGTAAGAGCAATGACCGCCGACTTGACGGCGCAGTGTCCAACATGTTCTTTTTCCGGCCTTGTGCCTCCAAGCGAAGCGATATTGATGATTTTCCCGGATTTTTGCTTGGCCATCAGCTTAGCCACGGCCTGGGCAACCAAGTAGACAATTCTGAAATTCGTTTGCCATTGCTTGTCCACTTCTTCAATACTATGTTCGAGAAAAGGGGCCCTGTATATGTAAGCCGGCGAATTTAAAAGGACGTCCACCCGGCCTAATCTTTCCACTATAAAATCAATAAGCCTTTGTACATCCTCTTTTGATTCAATCTCGACACAAAGTTTTTCACACATACCAGGAAAGCTCAGATTAAAATCTCTTGCGACCGAATCCAATGCATCCAGCGCCCTATCGACCAGGAGAACAGAAGCCCCTTGGGCAAGGAATGCCTCAGCCGCAGTCCGGCCTATTCTGCCCACACCACCAAAAATCACAGCCACTTTGCCTTCAAGACGCATTTCTTTGTTCATGTTTTTAATCCTGTACCGCTTATGCCTTGTATGAAGTATTTCTGGAGGAAAAGAAAAACAACAACAGGAGGAAGACTGCCAGCAATCGCCGCACTAAAAAGGTTGGCCCAGCTTGTATCCTCGCTCATCCTGTTTGCCGCCACCGCAACCTGCACAACTTCGAATCTGCTCGAATGGGTTGCGACCAAGGGCCAAAACAAAGAATTCCATTGGAACATAAAAGTCATGACAACAACAGTCGCGATCGCAGGCATGCATAGGGGTAGAAGAATTTGCGCGTATATTCTAAACCATGAAGCCCTATCCATCCTTGCGGCTTCCAGGAGCTCGTTAGGAACTTCTTCAAAAAACTGCTTGAACAGAAAAATTCCCAGGCCATTCCCTACACCGGGCAGTATCAGCGCGGCATAGCTGTTTTCGAGCCCAATTCCCCTTACAAGTACATAAAGAGGAATCACGATCGATTCGAAAGGTACCATAAAGGTAACAAGCACAATGACGAAAATCAGCTGTCTCCCGCGGAAGCGAAATTTTGCCAAGGCGAAGCCAGCCATCGAGCTGACAAGGACACCAAAGAACACTGTGGATATGGAAACAAAGAGACTGTTAAGAATCGCTCTCCCAAAAAGGAGGTCGACGAATATTTTCCTATAGTTTTCAAGCGTAATATTTGCTGGGAAGAAGGTTTTCCATGTCAGAGGATTAGCGTATTCGTATAGTGATCCAGCTGGCCTAAGCGAGGAAGCCAGTACCCAGGCCAATGGTATGAGAAAAAAGGCGCTGGTCAACGTTAGTATTGCAAAGATAAGGATGTTTTTTATGGTTACAGGCTTTTTCATATCATGCCTTTCAATACTCAAACTTGGCTTTTGTGATTTTTAGTTCGATAAAACTAAAGACCAGTATAATGGCAAGAAGAATCGAGGTTATTGCCGAAGCCCGCCCCATGTCGGAATTGACAAAGGCACTTGTATAGGATTCGTACATGAGTAAATTTGTGGATCCCCGGGGACCTCCTCTGGTAATAATGTATACGGGAGCGAACATAAGAAAATTGAAGGCGGTATTGGAGACAAGAACAAAGGATGTCGTCCTGGTTAAAAGGGGAAGAGTTAATTTAAAAAGGCGCTGAAAGCCATTGGCGCCATCGATTTCCGCGGCCTCGTAGATGGTCTTAGGAATATTCTGAAGACCTGCTAGATAATACATCATCCAATAACCGGCGCTTCGCCAGACACTCAACCAGATTATGCACCACAAGGCTTGATCTTGTGAGCCGAAGAAAGGCTGGCCGGGAAGCCCTAGCAGCTTGAGAAAACTATTCGCGAGACCGTAGTAAGGATCAAGCACTACGGCGAATATGACCGCAACAACTGAAAAAGAGATAGCTGTTGGAAGAAAAAAAACCGTTCTGAAAAACTTTGTAAACGCATGGCCTCCATTTAAAAGAAGCGCCATTGTGAGGGATACAATGATGATTAACGGATTAACGAGAATTGAATAAAAAAAGGTAACCTTTACGGAATTCCAAAAAGTAGGATCATGTTTAAAAAGATACGAGTAGTTTTCAAATCCGACAAAACTTCTTCTGCCAGAAAAGCTCGTCTGCATTACACTTTCAAAAAAGGACACTCCTATCGGCCAAACCTTAAAAAGCAATAGGAGAATTAAAGCGGGTAATACAAATAACCATGCCGCTCCACGACTCTTGAACATGATGGCCTGTCCCCTATAGTGCCGGGATAAAGCATAAGCTCATTCCCGGCACCCTTGTATTTATCTATGCAAAATGTTTCAGCCTATTTGAAGCGTTTCAGTTCTCTGTCAATCCTAGCCGCAGCATCCTCGAGAGATTTTTTCGGATCCGCTCCATAGTGTATCGCATTAAAAGTCTCCCGCAGAATTAATTCATACTGGGAATATCCAGGCGTATCAGGCCTCGCCACAGCAGTATTGTTCATTTCATGAAGGAAAAGCTGCCACATAGGATTCGAGAAATCAGCGGGGAGAGCCGCATAGACGTCAGGTCGAGCCGGTGCGATGCCATTGAGTTTGTACCATTTCATCACCGCGTCCTTTCCTGTCATATATTTCACGAAAGCTATCGCCGCTTCCTTATTTGCTGTTTTAGGATTAATGCCTACGTGCCAACTCCCTGTAGGCGTTACAGGAACGCCCCCTGCAAAATACGGAAAGGGAGCCAAGCCATACTGGAGATTAGTGAACTTTGAAAGTCTTGCGATATTCCATTCATTTCCAAGCATCATGGCCGCCTTGCCGGTTCCGAAATACTCTCTGGCTATTGCCGAGTCATTGATCCCCTGAGGACTTACCTTCCACTCGTTAAACAGCTTACCGTAGAAGCTTGCCGCCCGAACAAACTTGTCAGAAGTAATATATCCTTTGGTTTCAAAGCCGTCGGGCGATAAGACCTCAGCGCCAAGCGATTGCATGAGCGGAAACAACAGATATGGTCTATCGATTTGTTCAATGCAAATGCCCCATATCTCGGGCTTCCCATCCTTGTCGATATCGATGGTAAGTTTTTTTGCCAGGTCCACGACCTCTTCCCATGTCATGCGACCTGATATTTTTTCCGAGGGAAATGGAACACCATATTTTTCGAATATCGCTTTATTAAAGAATAAGCCTGCCGACGATGTTCCATACGGAACCGAAACAAACTGGCCATTATAGGTTCCCGTCTTGATCGATGATTTGAACCAGGCATTTTTTTCCGCCGGGCTAAAGTACTCATCGAGAGGCAGCAGATACTTTCTCGCCGCATAGGAGGCCGTATTGGGGCCATCAACGATATACACATCGGGAGTGCCGCCTCCGGAGGCAAGTCTCACCTCGATGGTTTGGAATAATTGACCGAACGGAATTAACTGGATGTCGATTTTTATTCCAGGATTTTTCGCTTGAAATTCGTTGATCAGCGGCATAACCTGGTCCTTCGGCCAGCCCATCCACAACACTTCCAGATTTTGGGCGGTCGTCATGCCGACCGCCAGGAATAAGACCAGGAGCACCACAATAAACCTTTTCATGTCGAACCTCCCAACAATCGAATTAGCTCAACGTTTCCGTATGAGTTTGAATGAAAATCTGCTAGAAGGGAAAAAACTGCGCGAGTACAACACCTTGTCACCCCTATCGTTGTAATGTACCTGCTCGAGAAGAAGGACGGGGCTTCCCGCATCAAGACTCAACTTTGAGGCAAGGCTGTCATCGGAAGTAGTCGCGATCAAATCACATTCCGCGAATGCGATAATAATACCATGGTCTTTCTTGAGATTTTCAAAAATAGACTCATTAAATCCTGATTTTTTTACGGGTTTTTTCAGATATCTACATGGAATCAGATCAATACAGCTTGCCACCGGCTTGCCCGATGCTGTTTTAATAGTTTCAATGAACGTAATCAACTCCCCAGGTTTTATATCGAGTATAATTGCTATTTCCTCATCACATATTTCAGTGTCGATTTTTACAATGATATTGCCAGGGATGTAGCCTCTTTCACGAATAAAGTCGGCGACACCTTTAAGCCGCTCTATGCCTCCTTTAATAATAGGCGCGCTATGGGTGACAAAGGTGCCTATACCTTTACGTCGATAAAGAAACCCTTCATTTTCAAGGAGTGTAATTGCTTCACGCAGAGAATTTCTGCTTACACCGAGCATTCCCGCCAGTTCCGGCTCGGAGGGCAAGCGATCGCCAGGCTTATACCTTCCGTCAACAACCCTATCAAGTAAGTTTTTTCTGATTTGATCAATTATTGAAGGGTTGCGTAGGCTGCTAAATGAATTATCGCTCATACCTTAGCCTTTTCCCAATTAACGATACCCATCACTTGCTGTTGGACATCCAACAAGAGTCTAATGCTTAATTATTGATTCGTCAAGGAAAAATTTTAATAGATTATTGCTTATGACTCTGTTCCGGATAAAGTCGGTGCTATACTAAAAAGCTATCACAAATCCTTGTATATTAACGAGAAACATATATAGAAGACCTCTGGAATGCTTTATCCTGGAACTGATGATCATATCCGCAGTAACTACGCATTTGAACCATCCCACATAACCTGGCCCATCCTGACGCCTATCGCAGAGCTATGATGCATTGAGCATCAGCTGATTTCATCTCCACCGAATAAATCATTCAAATATATTTGTTGAGGAAAAATCACATCAATGAAATCGAAACCTATTAGAATCAAGTTAGCGGATCTTGAGAAAAGATAATGATATCGAAATGTCTTCATTGGTAAGAGTATTTAATACAATAAAAATCTAGTGTACGTCAAAATCATTTGAGTATCAGTAATAGCATGAGTACTATTACAGTAAATTAAGTTTATGTAAATTATTCAAAAAAAGTTAATACACGATTTCCTTATTTTTTGACTTCCTTTGAATCGTTATATGCGTAGCTGATTTTAGTTGACAGCGCACATCTTTGATGAGACTCTCAACTAGGAGGATTTTATGAAGAAGATTGTCTTCTTAGTGTTATCAGCGTTTATCCTGCTTTTTATTGGTTGTACCACAGATAAGGATTTAAATTCTTCCAGTGAAAAGTCAACAACCGCGAAACTACAAGACCCAGTAACTATTAAACCAGATGTTATAGTTGTTGGAGGCGGCTTAGCGGGTTGTACGGCGGCTTTACGAGCCTCCGAATTAGGCGCAAGAGTAGTACTTTTTGAGCAAAGTGACAAACTAGGCGGTTCAGCCAATACTGCCGGTGGTTCAATTAGCGGCGCAGGTTTTAAAATGCAAAAAGAAGCAGGTATAGAAGATAGTCCTGACAAGTTTTATAATGACTTTATCACCATGGGTGGTGGAGAAAAAAACTTGAACAAAGTAATTGCTCGAAAGCATGCCGAGGAATCGGGCAATGCAATAGATTGGCTTCAGGATTATGTGGGTGTCAAGTTTAATGGCAAGGTGGATAGTGGCGGGTATCTTACCATGAATACCAATAGAGTCACGTATACCGCAGGAGGAGCGGCATCGGGAGGAGCCAGGTATTTTCTTGAGGCAATATATTCGAAATTGGATGAATTTGTTAAGAAAGGAACCACGCAGTTATTTGTTAATTCCAAAGTAGAAAGTTTGTTATTTAATAAGAACAAAGATGTTATTGGTGTCGTAATGAATGGAAAGGAATATAAGGCGCCTTCTGTTATTATTGCAACCGGTGGATATGGGTATAGCGAAAAATGGCTCAAAGAATTTAACTTCACCAACATAACTTCTAATGACCCTAACACTGCTATAGGCTCTGGGTATGATTTTGCCAGGTCCGCTGGAGCCGCATTGGATAATATGGATTATTGTTCTTGTTATGGCGGATCAGTTCCTGTAAGCGGCTTCCAGGCCTCACTAAGATGCAATATCAACTATAATGGAGCCATATGGGTAAATACATCCGGAGAAAGGCTGTTTAATGAACCGGTCGCCTCATCCATGGATAAAAGGACTGTTTGGAGAACTACCGATCAAAATATAGTCTACATTATAGTATCCGAGAAAATGATATCCGATGATAAGCCCCTTTTCTCTGGAATGATGAGCAATTCAAAACCATTTGATAACAAAGAAAAACTAAACGAATTGCTTTCCGAAGGAAAGTATGCTTTTAAAGCAGATACGATTAGCGAGTTATCAAAAATGATCAATACAAAAAATCTTGTCAATACTGTTACAAAATACAATAGTGATATAGCATCGGGAAAAGACACGGTGTTTGGAAGAACCAAGAATTTATTAACTTTTGACAAGGGGCCTTATTATGCCATTTATACAGTGCCTTATCTAATGATGACCGCTGGTGGACCTAGGATTAATGCTGACGGACAATTGATGAGAGCTGATGGGTCTAAGGTAGGCAACTGCTATTTAGCTGGTGAAATCATCGGTTCAGCAAATGTCGCCGGCCATAATACAATAGGAGGTATTGGTCACAGCTTATGTACAACTTGGGGACGAATATCTGCCGAAAGCGCGGTTAAAAATTCCTTGGTTTTAAAGAAATAGTACAAAAACAATATTACTATCAATCGTTTTTGAATATTTTAGTTTCGTTAGTTTCATATCTTTTACATGAAACTAACGAAACTTTATTTGTAATCTGCCACTAGAATCATCATGTTTTGTATTAATCTTATGCTTTTTTAGATTTACTCACTTCGTCCTTGATGTATATCAATGACTTCATTAAAGCGTACATATCGAGTCTGTTATCTTTAATGCCGAAGGAATCATGGGCATTGCGAAATAACGAAAACAGCTGATTGTAGATCATTGTCTTTTCTGGATCAGGCGAATAACTAACTCCAGATACCCTCGTCATCGCCTTAATTGCTGAGGAGAAATCAGAATATCCTCCCGCTTCCCTACCTGCCGCGACAGCCGCTGATATTGCGCTACCTAAAGCGGCGGTTTCTTTTGATTCTGAGACTTCCATTTTTCTGCCTAAGACATCGGCGTATATTTGCATTACAAGAGGACTTTTATAGGCTATCCCACCACAATTGATTATCCTGTCGATTCCAAACCCTGATTTTTCGAAATGCTCAACAATAGTTCTCGCGCCAAAGGCGGTACCTTCTATCAGGGCCCTATAAATTTCGGCCTGCGACGTATGAAGTGTTAATCCAATAACGATCCCTGTAAGTCGCTGGTCCATAAGAATGGTCCTATTACCATTAAACCAGTCCAACGACAACAATCCCGAAACGCCTGGATAAATTTTCGAGGCATCGGTCTGAAGCTTTTCATACATGTTACTATTGGAATTATTCAATGAACAAGATGATTTATCGGATATTATCGAAGAATACCACTTAAATATATCACCTACCGCAGATTGGCCCGCTTCCAGGCCGTAATAACCGGGCAAAATAGAATTAGGTATTATTCCAGCTAAGCCCGCAACGTCTGAAAGACCTGATCGAAGAGGTGATATCATCATATCACAAGCGGAGGTACCGATATTTCGTACAAGAATATTGGGCGCAATTCCTGCGCCAACAGCGCCAAGATGTGCATCCAAACCACCAACAGCTACTGCGATGCCCGTTTTCAATCCGAGCCTATCGGCCCAGTCCGAGCATAAGTGGCCTGCCTTTTCACCAATAGGGAAGGTTTCGCGCCCTAGTGTTTCGCCAATCCTGGCCAGCTCTGGATGCAATAGAGAGAGAAATTCTCGATCAGGCCATCCATCCCAATCAGGATGGAACATAGCCTTATGTCCGGCCGAACAAATACCTCTCTTAATTTTTCCCGGCGTGGTATCTCCCGCCAGCAATGCTGGAATCCAGTCGCACATTTCCACCCAGGACCACGCCGATGAGGAAATTTCTGCTGTGGTATGTACGCAGTGTAGAATCTTCGACCAAAACCATTCGCTTGAATAATTTCCGCCAGTCTTATATAGATAGGACGGCCTGATTTTACGAGCGAGTGTTGTTATCGCTTGAGCTTCGTCGATAGAGGAGTGATCCTTCCAAAGCCATACGTACGCATTCGGCTCATCCTTGAATCGTTCATAAAAAGCAAGCGGACAGCCGGTTCGATCGACAGGCATCGGACTGCTACCGGTCGAATCAATTCCGATGCCAATTACGGAATCGGATAAAATGCTATACTCCCGGCCTGCCTTATCAAGTAAGGACGTAATTACCGCCTCTATGCCACTGATATAATCTCTTGGATTATGCCTCGCGAGAAGCGGTTCTTTTTCGTCAAGAATAATTCCATTTACGCCGGATGGATACTCATAAGTACTGGATGAAACTTGATGTCCATCGGCAACGTTTATGAGCACCGCTCTCACCGAGTTAGTGCCATAATCAAGGCCTATTGTATATTTATTTTCCATAATGGTCGCTCTTCTTGGCAATACTGTTTAGGAATATATCCTGCAAATTTTCCAAGTATCCTGACGAACGATGATATGCGTTATATATCTTGTCTTCCGGGTCAACAACCCTGCTGGGCTTAATAACTCTATTACGAATAACTTCAATAAAATTTTCAACGCTATTTTTAGCTACCAATGCACAAGCCGCCGCTACTGCCGCTCCAAGCGCCGCTCCTGCGTCTTTTATCTGCAGTACTTTTCTACCCCAAATCCCAGCGATTCTCTTAAGAACTTCATAACTTGACGATCCTCCCCCAGTCACGGTAATTGACTCCGAATCGAGACCAGAGAATGACCTAGAAGCTAGGTAAACAAGGCTGAGAGATGAATCCACCACCCCGGCATAATTTTCTGCGAAGGGTAATTCGTTCCCGATGTCGAGTATAGGTGAAATCGGAAAAGACTCTTCCCTGGGTTGGCAGATTCGCGTTATTGAACCAGGAGTTACCGACGCTAAAGCCTTTTCCGATACTTGATAATCAGAGGATAAATATCCGCTTCGTTTGCGTAGATCATCCCAAGTCAAAGATCCATTTGTTCTGCATCCAAAAAGAAAAGGTCTGCCAATACCATCATACATAGCATTTGCTTCTAAAACAGGCTGCGAACCTTGGCCCATTATCACGAAACTAGTCCCAAGGGAAAGCATGCTTCCAGAGGCCAAAACCTTAGTTTGAGGATTGTCCCCTGACGAAGCGATAATCAAACAATCCTGCGAAAATCCGTATTTTTTTGTGAAATATGGCGCAATTTTGCCAATGACAGTTAAGGGGCTTGATAGTGGCGGTAATCTTGACAAAAGGTTTGAATCAGGCAATCCACAGGAAATAGTTGCGTCGATTAAGACTTGATCCCAAACTTTTTCACGCCAATTCATGAGACCAGTGCCAGATCCATTCCCCCAATCTATCGGAGCATTTGGATCACCTGATAATACGGCAGCGAGAAAGGACGATATGAGATGGATGCGTTCTGTATTTCTATACGCTTCTTCTAAAAGAGACGCCGTCCGTGCCAATACCGAGCCAGTGAAACGGACCGGGCTATTTGAGCCGGAAATTTTTGTTATTGCGTTTGGGCCACCCACAAATTTTCTGATTTGCATAGACTCTTTGAGGGAATTCGAGCTCATCCAAATAGGGGCTCTTTCACTAGAGAAGCCATCAGCAAAGTAATCTGTCAGCTTCCAGTTATCCATAGGGCTTCGTAAGTTATATATTGATTGAACACCTTTCTCCGATAGCCATATTTGGCCATGTTGTTGCGCGGAAACATTAATTGCTTCTGTTTTACCGATTAAATTTGGACAACTTTTATATAAGTCACTGAAACAGGCATCTAGCGCCGCTAGATACATTTGGGCTGGCTGAGAAGCTTCGCCGGGTTCTAATGGGGGCAAAACCATTGTGGTCGGATCTAATACATACTCTTTTAAACGATAATCATTTTTATAATTTACCCTTACCTCCGCTTCGATTTTACCACTTGCCGCGTTTAAAACTATCGCCGAGGTACTTTGCGTACTTGAGTCTATGCCTAAGACAATGCTTGATAAATTCATATTACACCTAAAAACAATACTTTCCTGAACCTCCATTAAAGCTGGGAAAGGCAAGGTTTAAACATGACCGCCTAGCTAAATCAGTTATTTAAGCCTTGCCTTTTGCGATTTGTCCGATACTCAATATGGTATGAAAGAAAACGCTGAACCCACTTAACAAACCGAACCATCATCAAGCCAATGAACCAGCTGCCCATCTACTCATTCTTTGCCAGAATTCCGCATAACCAGACCATTCTAGTAGACTCCCGGCCCAATGAGGTCCCACATCGCTTGCAAAAATAATTGAACGCCCCTTGCCTACTTTTCTTGTGGCAATTTGAGGTTCGCCGTTATACGATGCGATAAGATAGGAATCGCTCCGGAGGTGGGTCTTATTATACCCTAGCAATAAATAAGACTCATTCCACGGAAGCCCTTTAACGATGGGGTGATCGGGGTCGTTGAAATCGAGCTTGAATCCCTGAGTAATTTCCATTCTATCGTCGACTCCGCGAGGCTCGCATGTAACCGGCATTATTTCCTCAATTTTCGTTCCACCCCAAAGACCCTTTCCCTGAATACCGGAAAAGCTAAGCCAACCGCCAATCATCATGAATCCGCCGCCCTGAACGACGTAATCATGAAGTCCCTGAATACGATCGGGACCCATGGGAACCTTAAAGGGTTGTGTATTCCCGGGTTGCAAGTTTACGCTATTGAACCCCAAATCGCTAAGAATCACACAATCGTATTTTTTAAACTCTTCAACCGTTGATGGCATGTCTCGTATGGATTCGCTCGATCTGATATGGACAAGATTGATATCCGGGGCTGCATTAAGCGCGTCTCTTAAATAATGCGCGGAATCTGAATAGTAAGTGAATGTCCAACTATCAATGCCTTTGATCGATGTCGACACGTTGACTTGAGTATCGCCCACATACAAAACGTTGATCTTCATAAATTCCTCCTGATAAATTATTGTAAATTCATAACCATAATGTCAAAAATCAAATATGAATCTATAACACCGTTGATAAAAATTCCTTTGTACGCTGGCATTTTGGATTGGATATCATTTCTTTCGGATCTCCCTTTTCAGCAACTACGCCTTGATCCATAAAAATCAAAGTGTCCCCGACCTGGCGTGCAAAGCCAATTTCGTGTGTTACGACTAGCATCGTCATACCTTCAGTCGCCAGATCTTTCATCACCTGCAGAACTTCTCCTACTAATTCGGGATCCAGCGCGGAGGTGGCTTCGTCGAAAAGCATTATCTCAGGTTCCATTGCGAGAGCCCGGGCAATCGCTACGCGCTGTTGCTGCCCACCGGAGAGTTGACTGGGATATGAATTGATTTTTTCAATCAAGCCAACTTTTTCCAATAGAATTTTGGCACGCTCCATTGCTTTACCTTGCGATTCTCCGTTTACAACTCTAGGCCCAATAGCGACGTTAGCGCCGGCGGTCATGTTGTTATAGAGATTGAAATGCTGGAAAACCATACCGACTTTCACACGATAAGAGGCTGCTTCGTGTTCATTCCAATCCCTGAGAATGCTGCCATGTTTGGAATATCCGACTAACTGTCCCTTAAATAATAACGCGCCACGATCAATTTTTTCGAGGAAGTTTACGCATCTAAGAAATGTGCTTTTCCCTCCTCCAGAAGGACCGATAATGCACACAGTCTCGCCTTCTCTAACTTTCAAATCCAGGCCTCTAATAACTTTAATGTGCCCGAAAGATTTCTCAACGCCACGAGCTTCAAGCAAGATTTTGTCCGACACGATTATCACTCCTTGTTAAGGTAGCTCAACGCACTCAATGCCCGTGTACTGCTCAACATTCGCTCACGTAAAAAATCAGACATTTTAACACCTGTAGTTGTTGATCCAGCGCCGAATTTCCTCTCGATAAAGTATTGACCAATACTAGCGATTGTCGTTCCAACCAAATACCAAATGCTTGCCACAATCAATAGCTCGATCACCAAAAAAGTCTTGGCATAGATATTTTCAGTCACAGTAAGAAGATCTTGCGCCGCAATTACTGAAGCGAGAGAGGTGGTTTTCAGCATGCCAATGGTCTGATTTCCAGTAGGGGGAATTATTACACGAAGTGATTGGGGGATAATAATGTATCGCATTGCCTGACGGCGAGTTAAGCCGGTAGCTAAAGCCGCGTCCATCTGACCTCGTGCTACAGAAAGAAATCCAGCTCTTACAATTTCTGCCATATACGCGCCCTCGTTTAATCCGAGCGCCAATATGGCCGCGCCAAAGGTGGTTATTACATGATTGGTATTCAGACTAAACGAACCAATACCTATTCTGGGAAATATCAATGCCATATTGTACCAGAAGATTAACTGAACCAATACAGGCGTTCCGCGCAACACCCAAATGTAGGCACTGCTGGTTACCCTAAGCACCGTATTCGTAGATAATTTCATAAGCGCCAAAATCACACCTAAAACTATACCAATAACCATAGAAAGTATGGTAAGTCTTATGGTTATCGAAAATCCTTGCATTATCGCTTTGTCAAAAAGGTACTCACCGAGTTTTGGCCATTTAATATTCGGATTCACCGCCACTGCCCATAATAAAAGCGCGAGCAGTACCGCAAGTATTGCGGCGGCAATCCAACTTCCCCATGGTTTTGTTTTTATGTATTTCAGATTTGTGGAAACACCAGAAGCGGTTTCTTTTTCAGCATTTTTTATTTTAACCATGATGTCTCCTTAGCTTGCAAAAATCCAATTCCTTACTTTACCCTATGCCCCATAGCAACCACAATAAACAAACTATTCTTAATACTTTTTAACCTTATAAAGCATAAATAAGAACTTGAGAGATAATTACGTGTCTGTTTCATTTTCAATTAAAAGATAGCAGTAGGTACAATCTGTACCTACTGCTAAGTTTATTACCTCTCTACTCTTTTCACCCTCAGAACTTTAGGACCATCATCTGACCGAATTCTTGCGCACTGTACGGCAAACTCATCAAGACCTTCGACGATATGAGCCCAGACAGTTATCGGCCTTATTCCGAGTACAGAATCAAACGTAACACCCCTTCCATACACAAAAGCAAAATCCCAAATCTCTTTTCGTTGTCCCCTTTCATTATGGGGAGGGATATACAACCATCCGATGTCTCCAGGAGAAGGATAGGCGGTAGCATTCTCGAGAGGGAGAGCTTTTGGATCGAATGTTTTGTTCGACTCTGGGAAATCACTTATAAATACTTCAGGTCCGGCGTACATGGCATGTATCGCTTTTGCCTCTAAAGGGTTTTTAAGCGCTCCCCATAGCGTTTCGCAAGTTTTTGGGGCATCATCTTCATAAAGTTCGGCAATAGCTTTGACATTTGTACCAAGTACCTCAATCGAAATTCGGCGATTCATTAATTTCCCCTTCCTTAAGATGTATAGTCGTCATAAAAGATTTCAAATAAAAACCAAATTCCCTTCGATAGATCATTGATGTGGCAAGAAATAAACTGTTTATTTCTATTATCCTTCTGTCAACGACATCAAGATTTCTTCAAACCACTACTAACCATTGGGTTGAGCAAATCTCGCTCCATCATTAATCCAAGGAACGGGAATCATTCCACCTTCAAGACCCCACTTTGTAAGGATCTTTTCATACGCAGGACTATGAATAACTCTCAAAAGCGCCTGTTCAAGACAGAGCAATAAAGCAGGATTATTTTTTGCCACACCAATAGCGTTATAGCCACCACCATAAAGCTCGTTTAAAAGAACCTGGAGCCCCGTATCCGAATTATGCTTTACGTAATAGTTTGAAGTTCCTGCCATTGCCAAAGTAGCGTCTGCGCGACCAGATTTGACGGCGAGGTTTGCCTCATTTTGATTTGGATATACCTGGATATCGATTTTTTTTGCATTTCGCTCGTTAAACTGCTCCACCAATCCTTGCATAACACTTCCACGAAGTACTGCGACCTGCTTACCAGCCAAATCGCTCAGAACCTTGATACCTTTTGGATTGCCCTCCTTTACAAGTATCGCATTTCCTTCTACGGAATAGTTCACAAAATTTATTTGCTTTTCCCGGGCAGGCGTATCACCCATACTAGAGATGGACATATCAAAACGACCCGACATTACGGCTGGTATGATCCCCGCAAAAGCGAGCGGAGTGAATACAACATCGACCCCGAGTACCTTACCGATCGCATACGCTAAATCGATGTCTCCCCCTATTATTGTTTTATTATCATCGGCATAGAAGGTATAGGGCGGAGATCCGGCGCTCGTGGCCGCATTAATAACCCCTGCTTTCTTAATCGATTCAGGGAGCAAGTCATGGAGTGCCTGGTTGAATGATACGTCGAAATCCTGTGGAGCGGCGGACAAGAATGAAGTTAAGACTACAAAAAGCAGCAAGAATCCAAATACTCGTTTCATACAGAGCCTCCTGGTTACCCTTAAAGGGTATTGATGGTTTGTTGCCCGACTTCGGAGTAGTACTTAACCAAGAGCATATACTTGTTTTGCCTTTTGTCAAGAACAAAATTACATATTTCTGTATACACAAAAATATTTTTATGTATACAAGAAGAAATCTTGAAATTTCTTATTTGATAGGATATATATTATCAATATGAAGAATACAGAAAACTTAGAAAAAAACAATCAAACTTTGGAAAGCAAGGCCTATTTACATATAAAAGAACAAATTATGTCATATAAACTGAAGCCGGGAGAGATACTCTCGGAGATAGAACTAACCCGAAGACTATCAATGAGTCGTACGCCAATTCATCAAGCATTATTGCATTTACAACGAGAGGGCTTCGTCGAATACCTACAAGGACTGGGATGGAGAGTTTATTCATTATCATTAAAAGATATAATGGAAATATTTGATGTAAAAATTGTCGTGGAAAGGATTATAATGAACGAGGTAGCTCTTCGCGAAGCATCAAGCAAAGACCAAATCAGAAAATGCATAGAAAAAATGCGAAACGCCGCAAAAAAAAGGGATTTAGACGAATGGATCAAGCTGGATCATGAACTTCATGATCAAATACTTGTATTGGCCAGCAATTCGCGGGCAATAAGCATAATAAATCAATTGAACGAACAGCTTTACAGATTCCACAGCCGATATCCACCTTTGGACTTAGCGCAACGGCAACATGACCATGACATCATTGTCGACTGCATCCTCAATGGAGACGCTGAAGGCGCAAAGAAGAACAACTCCGAAAGTTTAATAAAGCTTAGAGATGAAATGGAATATGTTTTGCATAAGATTATTTTTCCGCTAACAGACTATATTGTATAACACTGTTGCCTGGTTTTTGATCTTAAGGCTCTGTCATTTTTTCATTGGTCCATAAACATAATTTAAGCGGCTGTAGTAGATAAGCTCTAAATTGAGCGCCATTCTCTTAGGATCTTGAGTTGGTTTTTTGATGTTCCATAGTTAAAGCGGAACTCGCACTCATTCAGGAAAAAATGGAAACATTGCTTGTCAATTCCGTTATATTTTCTCAAGACTCGCTTAGCTTAGTTCAGAAGTTTTCAATTCCATTGATGTGACTTTTCTCATCAACATGACACATCTGAATGATTTATTCTTTGGTGTTGGAAGTCTCTAGCGTCAATGATTCATCGTAAACTATAATAGGCCTTTGTCTAAACAACGCTATCAGACTTGATTTTGGGGGCTATTTCGTTCATCAGAATCTTGGCCTTGGTATTTCTCATAAATACAGTATAACCCTTGCCATAAAATCATATTGTCGGTCGCTTGGCGCACTTTGCAATAGAAAGGATGCTTATATTGACTTGGGCCTTGAGCAAGTTTGCCGCGACTCCAGCGGTTACTCCATATACTGCCGCTTTATCTACCCATTTCCTATTTTATAGATTTTTTAATATATATAAATATTTATAATTGATTTTTTCGTCCAATTAAGTGTATAATATGTTATAACAGATTTATTGCTCCTGAAAATAGGATTGTATATGATGGAAGACAATTTACAAACGAAAGAAACAGTAGCATATAGCAAGCTTAAGAATATGATCCTCGAAGGTAAATTTCCCAGGGATCAGTTCTTATCGCAAAGAATGCTGGCCACTAAGGTTAACACCAATATCAGTACAATAAGGACTGTTTTACGATTACTCGAAAGCGATAACCTGATAGAAAATGTTCCCCAATGGGGAGTTCGAATACCGGTAGAGACAGAAGATGTTATTAAAGATCGTTATTTTATCCGTGAACTGTTGGAAGTAGGAGCAGTGCAAAGAATTATAAAACTCAGGGATTTGAAAGATTTTGACGCACAAGCCATAATTAACAAGGCCCGTTACTGTGATGAATTGGCAAAAGATGTTACTAAAAACATTGAATCTTTCTCTAAGGCTCATTTTGATTTTCATATGGAATTAGCAAGACAAAGCAGATCTCCACTTTTGCTTAAAAGCCTCTCTAGAATTCATTTTAGATCTTTGATCTTATCACACGCGCAAAGAGGCTGGGCTCTTGGCGCTTCGATAAACCACGAAACCCTGGTAAGTGCAATTCTATATTGCGAAGAAAAAGAGGCTATAGAAAAAACAATTAACCACATCAGAGGTGGTCTTCAAAGTGAATTGGACGCAATGAGATTAACTAAGGTTTAACCCTACTAATAATAGGAGAATTATTTGACGCTTTCAGTACATATATTTAGGTACTATATTTATCGGTTTCCTGCCTTCAAATATTGCCAATATATCATTCGCAAGCATGATACTGGCCTTTTTCATGCTTTCTTCAGTATGCGCTGCATTATGAGGTGTCGCGATAAAATTCTCCAAACTGAATAATAAATTATTTTCCGGTGTTGGTTCCTGTTCAAACACATCTGAAGCAGCGCCAGCTATCCAATTATTCTTTAAAGCATTATAAATATCAATTTCTTTCCAGATAGGTCCTCTTGCTACATTTATTATATAAGCGTCTCTTTTCATCTTTTCTAAAAACTTGGAATTAACGATTGCCCTTGTGGAGTCGTTCAATGGGAGATTTATTGATATAAAATCTGATACTCGTGCCAATTCCTCAAGGTCTAGCTTTCTCGCATCGTATTCCCCAACATAGTCTTCTTTGATATTTATATCATAGTAGTAAATTTTCATGTCAAAACCTTTTTGACAAATCTTAGCTATCTGACGTCCTATTCTCCCAAATCCCAATATGCCCAAATTTTTCCCATGGATTTCTGATCCCAGAAAATCAAAAGGATCATTTTTCCATTTACCCTTTCTCAATACCATGTCGCTCTTATGCATTTTTTTTGCACACATAAGGCAAAGGGTAACAAAATGTTCAGCAACACCAATGCTATTAGAATCTGGTGTATACACTACCGGTATTTCTTTTTCTTCAGCATACTTCAAATCTATTTTATCTAATCCGACTCCATGTTTTGCAATTACTTTCAATTTTTCAGCACCATCTATAGTCTTTCGGAATGCTTCCCCTTTTCGAATAAGTATTATTGCATCTACATTTTTAGATAAAGAAACAAACTCTTCGATCGAATTAGAATATAATATATCGCACTTGTTTGCTAATAGTTCAACTCCTGCGCTATGCATTCGATCTGATAACAATACAGAGTATTTCATGAAAATATATCTCCTTACTGATTTAACGCAAAAAAATCCTTACTTAAGGGAGGATTGGTATAAAACTCAATGAATCTCAATTCTTCTTTTCCATTATTGATAATAGTATGTTCTTCTTTTGCCGGTATAAATAAAATATCTCCCTTAGAAATATTTGTTTTTACCTTATTAATTATCTCAATCCCATTACCAGTTAATACAATCAAAACAGATTCCCTTTCCTTATGGTAATGATAAGGAACACCACTATTGGGGGGGAGAACTCCAAACATGCCGCCAATAGCTGATGCGTTATGATCCTTTGTTAATACCTCCACCCTATATGGTGTATTATCAGTAATAGGAATTTTAAGATCAATCATTTCTTTATACTTAAATAATTTCATTACAACTCCTATTAAAATGATTCTTCTATACTACTAAATAATTAAGATACTTTTTTTGACAATTTCTCTCCTTCAGTATGGACGACTTTTGTAGCTTCCATAAGCTTTCTACGAATAAATGGCACTATATGCATAGAAAGCAAATTTGCGCCTCTATTTATCCAATAGATACCTTCGATTTCATCAGTAGCGACCATGAGTTGAAGATTGTTTTTTTTAGTCAAACTTACTACCTTATCGATCGCTTTTTGTACTTCCGGAGCCTTAACATTGCCTTCGAATCCCATGGATAGCGTAAGATCAGCCCTACCAAGGAAAACCGCATCTATACCCTTAACACTTAAGATGGACTCCAAATTTTCGACTCCTTCGGAATCTTCTATTTGTATAATAACCATAGTCTCCTGATTAGCTTTTTTTATATATTCTTCTACAATCATTCCAGAATAACCTGGCGCTCTAGCTGTCATTGCCAGGCCACGATTTCCTGAAGGTGGGTATTTTACATATTTTACTACTTGCTCAGCGATTTCTTTAGTCTTAACATGAGGGCATACTATACCCATTACTCCTGCATCCATAGTCCGCAGAATTATTTCCGGTCTAGATGAAGATACGCGACATAAGGGAGTCACTCCCACCAGTTCACAGGTTCTAGTCATATCTTCGATTTGACTAAAATCTAATGGCCCGTGCTCTGAATCAAATGTTACAAAATCAACATCGCAAGTCCCAATCAACTCAATCAAGCCAGTTGAGTCATAAGGAAACATATTGCCAATACAAACCTGGCCGTTTTTCAGCTTTTCTTTGAGTTTATTTTTCATCAACATAAATCGCCTCCTATTCGCTTATACAAGAATTTTGCTCAAAATAGTTATTTCCTATTTTATCAACACAAGTTGACATGGATTTGTTGCTTGATATTTTTCTTTATTCCGTGTTATTTCAAATACTTCGGGTAATTTTTCTATTCCAAACAATTCATTCGTTACTAACGTTTTAACATCAATCCTTCCGCTGGAAACCCACTGCGCTCCTATCGATGTGGTATCATTCCCATGCCCTTCAATGAAGATCCATTTAATACCTTTTGTACGCAACAATTGAGCATCCAATTTAATTTCACCAACCAAACCTGCAAGCTGAACAACACTACCTCCGAGCCTAACCATTTTAAAAGCTTGATGAAGCGTTGTATGTCCTGACATCCCTTGTCCTGGATGACCACCCGCACATTCGAATACGACATCTACTCCCTTACCATGGGTAAGCTTCAATATTTCTTCAACCGGATCTACTCTATTTGCATTAATAATGGCATCTGCTTTATATTTCTTACTTAAAGATAGAACTTCATCCCTTACATCGGTTACATACACAGCTCCAGCGCCATTCATACGAGCTGCTTGTAACATATATAGACCCATAACCCCTTGCCCTGTTATTGCGACTGTCTGTCCTGGTTTCAAATTCGAATCTCGTATCCCCGCAACAGTGGTGGATAAAGGTTGCAAACAAGTTATAGATGCGTCATCTAACCCTTTAGGAGCCAAAAGAAGGCCGGTTTCAGGTAGGGCTATTTTTTCTGCAAAAGCTCCTGGAATTGTGATACCAATATTTATCTTTTTTGAGCACCATGAATCTCTTCCTAATTTACACCAATCACAGGTTCCACAAGGAATATGCCCTGATGTTAGTACAACATCGCCGACCTTGAATTTTGTTACACCGTCTCCAACCTCTATGACTTCCGCGCTCATTTCATGACCAAGCATTTGAACTGGCCTTTTCGTCTTTAACACTTCAGACATTTCCTCAAAACCCATAGTCTTAATACCTATGGCTCTTTGCGCATCTGTTATACTGGGCTGTACCCTTCTTACTTTGCATACCACCCATCCTGGTTTTGCAACAGGATCCGGAATTTCTTCCAGCCTCATATCTCCGAAGTCATAAAACATCCATGCTTTCATCTTTATATTCCTTAATCACAATAAGTCTCTTAGCTGAGTTGTATTTCCATTTTCGGCCGATCGATAAATTGCCTCAATAATCGCAATAGCGTTCATTCCAACAGCACCTGTCACTTCAGGTTCTTTGCCTAATTGTATACAGTCTGCAAATTCTTTTATTTCCTCTTTTAACGAATCTAGTCGCTGCTGATCAGGATTAGGCATAATAGTCTTGACCATATGCTTTGTTCCTTTTTTTTGATATGAAATCGACCCGTCATCTTCATCAAGTAAAATAACGCCCTCTGTTCCATGTATTTGCAACAATTTTCGATCTGGAGTTATAAAACTCCCCCCAATATAACCCAAAGCCCCATTTTCAAATTGCGCTATCGAAGTAAAGACATCATCAGTTTCAGCGGGTCCACATAGTTTGCTTTTAAAAGCTGTTATCTTAGTTATCGGTCCTATCAAATAATTCAGATTGTCTGCTTGATGAACAGTATAACTCATTAATGGCCCAGCTGGGCTTTCTTTTTTATGACCTCTCCAATTATCTGGAGTCAGCTTCATACCTAGATCACCAGACGAGTTGGCTTCCACCAAAACAATTTTTCCGAGTAATCCTTGTTCAATCATTTGCTTGGCTTTTCTGAACCGAGCCATACGGCGAGAATTTTGACCTATCATCAAAATAACATTATTACTCTTTGAGGCATCAATCATTTTTTTACATTCTTCAACGGTAATCGCCATGGGCTTTTCGACATATACATGTTTCCCGTAATTTGCAGCATCCACCGTCTGAGTAATATGTAAAGAATTTGGTGTCGTCAATACGATACCATCTATTGACTTATCTTCCAGCAATTCTTCATACGTTTCCTTCCCAACGCCCCCGTATTGCTTCCTAAATAAATCCCTTTTCTCCAACGACCTGGAATAACAAGCGGCAATTTCTATATTGTCACATTGTGCCGCCGCATCTGCCAATTTGTTTGACCACCATCCTAATCCTACAAATGCCAATCTTACCTTACTACTCATCGATAAATACCTCTAAAAAAGCATACCTAAAAATGTTTATTTCTGTTTTCGCGGTAATTTAATAACTTTTGTAATGTAAGGGCTCAGTATCGTTAATATGGTTAGTCCAATTGATATAGCAGAAATTGGCCTGGAAAAGAATGAAAATATATTCCCGAAAGAAAGAACGAGTGATTGTCGTAAATATTGCTCGACCATTCCACCTAGAATGAACCCAAGTATTAAAGGAGCTGTTGGTATACCCAACTTATTCATTATATATCCAATCAAACCAAATATTACCAAAACCCAAACATCAAAAAGTGAATTCCTTACACTGAAAGTACCAACTATTGCCAAGCACAAAATCATGCTAACCAAAATAGGTTTTGGCCATGAAACAACTTTGGCGAAATATTTAGCGCCAAATAAACCTAATACTAAAAATAAGATATTCGACAATAAAAGGATTATAAATATGGAAGAAACTATTTCAGGATTTTGTTCAAACAACATAGGCCCTGGAGCAAGCCCATGGAGCATTAATGCGCCAATCAATATGGCTGTAACAACATCTCCTGGTATACCCAAAGTTAACATAGGAATCATCGCGCCGCCGGTCGCAGCGTTATTAGCACTTTCAGGTCCTATAATTCCTCGCTCTTCCCCTTTGCCAAATGTTTCTGGATGCTTTGAAATGCGTTTTTCCAATCCATAGCTAATTATTGCGGCAATAGTCCCCCCCGTAGCTGGTACTGCACCGATAAAAGTTCCTATCACCGAACCTCGAATTACAGTAGTAATATTTTTTAATATTTCTTTAAAGCTATTTATTTTCACCCTACTGAATTTTTCTGCTTTCAATGGCAAACTATTTTTGTTTTCAACCATTTTTAATACTTCAGATATTCCGAATAGCCCCACCATGATAGGGATTACTTCAAAACCACCAACTATTTCGGCTTTCCCAAAGGCGAATCGAGTGTAGGCTGTTATAGGATCGGTACCTATTGTCGCCAACAATAATCCCAGAATTCCACTAATCAACCCTTTAATTGGACTTCCTTCACTAATATATGCAATTACACTAATTCCAAATAGACATATTGAAAAATATTCTTGCGCGCTTAACTGTAAAGCAAAGCTAGCTAACTTTGGCGCAAAAAAAGCAAGCAAAAAGACACTTATTATGCCACCCACAAAGGAAGATGTGGTCGCAAGGCCAATTGCACGACCAGCTTCGCCTTTTAGCGCCAAAGGATGCCCATCTAACCGGGTCATCACCGATGATGCCGTACCTGGAATATTTATCAGTATGGCACTAATTGAACCACCATATACTGAGCCACAATAAATACCAAGCAAAATGGCAAATGCCACGGGCGCGCTCATTGTGTATGTAAGAGGGGTAAAAATTGCTACCCCAATAGTTGCAGAGAGTCCAGGGATGACTCCAAAAATAATTCCAATTGTTGTCCCAATGGTTAAAGCCAAAAGTACATTAAACTGAAATACAAGTGGAATCCCATCAAAATACAGACCTAATAATTCTCCAGATCCAAACATATTTCAAAATCCTCTTAAAACAGGATACCTTGCGGTAAGGACACTTTGAATAATATTTCAAAAAACATATAAGTTGTTCCCGTTAAAATTATTGACATGATAAAAGCCGTCTTTAGTTTAGAACCCATAATTATCATTGAAGCAATAACTAAAAATGGAGTACTAATAATAAAACCCAAATAATGAAGCGCCAATAAGTAAAAAATAATTGAGGCAAATAGTATTATCGGACCCTTAACAGAAGAGACGGAGAAGTTTAATGTCGCCTTGCTTGGTGAGTTTTTAAGCTTATTAATTAAGCCAATAATAATTAATACTAAGGCTAGTAAAGATAAGATAATTGCCAGCAAAGTCGGCATGAATCCTGGACCCAAACCTTCAATAATTGTTGCGCTAGGAAAATCTTTTACAGCAATAACAATTCCTGCGGAGATCAACAACATTACCAGCCCTAGTATTATGTCTAACACATTTACCTCTAGATTAATCCAATGATTCCAAAACACTCATCATACTTTCTGCATCAGATTTGTATGATGTTGAAAATTGTTCGTTATTCATAAAGTCTTGCGCTATGCGATTTTTTTCAAAAAACTCAATATATGTTGGATCTTTTGTAATTTTCTCGAAGGCCTTTGCTAAAACTCTCACGCACTCATCGGGCGCATCCTTGTGTACTATAACACCACTCCAATTATTAACTACCACATCAATGCCAATAGACTCTTTTACAGTCGGAACATCCGGATAATATGGATTGCGTCTGGAAGAAGCAAGCGCAAGTATGCGCAACTTACCGGTTGGCAAAGCTGCGGTCATATCACCAGGGGTTACAGATGTAGCTTCAATATGATTCCCCATCAAAGCAGTTACTGCTGGACCACCTCCCGTGAAGGGTACTGGAAGCAACTCGATTCCTGTTTGTTTATTAAAAATCATAGTGGCGATGTGCCAAATTCCACCAGCACCAGAATTGCCTACACGAACTTTTTTAGGATTGGCTTTTGCGTAATCATAGAACTCTTTAAACGTTTTCCACGGAGAATCGACATTTACGGTAATAGCCGCGCTATCACTTGTTAAGCTTACAATTGGTTTAAAATTTCTATAATCAACATCGCCCTTAGTGGAAAAGGTAGCGCCAAAAATAGAATTCGAAGCAGCACCGATGGTATAGCCATCCGGCTTTGCTACTTGAAGCTCCTTCCATCCTACAGCACCACCGCCTCCCGTCTTGTTTACAGTAATAACCGGCACACCTAATTCTTTCGAAAGCAATGGTTTTATTACTTCAAACAAAACAGGTTTTAGTCCGCCTGGCGCCCAAGGAATTATTATAGTAATTGGTTTATTAGGGTATTGTTCTTTCGATTGGCCAAAAACAGCAAATATCGATAAAAACAATAATAATAATGATACCACAATCGTTTTTTTCCTCATGACTTTCTTCCTCCTTGGAAAAAATGAATTTAGCCACCGTCAACAGTCATACTGTTATAACAGTAATAACAGTTTTAGCACAAATATTCGCATATGTCAATTTTTTTTCTTACTTATATTACGATAAATAATTATCTATAACTCGAAACCAGAGTAATATGTATAAATGTATACGTTATTATTATATAATAAATTAAGAATCGATATTAAGAATTTATACGGTGTTTAGGGCAATAGCTATAGATTAACACACCTCTTGTTTTTTAATGTCACATAGAAATTGATTACTTGATGCGTATGACTATACCTATAAGTCACCTCATCACCTCTATGGCCTGTGAATGTCTGCACCGCAAGGGCTAAGGTTCCTGCTCTATGCTCTAAAATGGGATAGATATGGCCAAATAAGGAAGTTTTACGTAAGAACTCAAGCAATGTGCCTCAACTACCAAAGACAAGGCAATTATATAGATTAAAAAAAGTTAATGCCCAGAGGGGGACTTGAACCCCCATGCTTTCGCACTAGAACCTGAATCTAGCGTGTCTGCCAATTCCACCATCTGGGCAGGGACTATAAGACGCGGAGTGTATTCTTACCGTCAGGACGGCCTTGTGTCAAGACGGCAGGACAGGCGGGGCCTGCTTCCGGATCGCGCCCAGGGGCTCTACTACTGTCTCCCCGCTACCGCAATCGGTGCTTCTATGCTACCTTCACGACCATGGCCTCAGATCGAGCGACACAGCATCCACCCTTGAGTCAGCAGGCACTTGGAACCCTAGCCATGGCCGCTACCGCCATTCTCTGGAGCAGCTTCGGCATATCGGTAAAGATTGTCGACTGGAATCCCTTCGCGATATCGGCGGGTCGCAGTATTTCGGCGGTCTTCTTCCTTCTTTTGATTGTCCGGAGAAAAAAAGGACGCCCTTCCCTGTCCTTCGATCAGGTAAGCGGGGCTTTGCTGCTGGCGGTGACGGTGATTTTATTCACCATAGCGACAAAACGAACCACCGCAGCCAACGCCATTTTGCTCCAGTATGCGGCTCCCCTCTATGTGGCCATTTTGGGAGCTTTCATGCTTAAGGAAAAACCCAAAATTGAGCACTGGCTGGCCCTGGCGGCCATCGCCTTTGGTATGTTTTTCTTTTTCAAGGATTCGCTGGGCGGGGGAACGCTTCTTGGCGACAGCCTTGCCGTCATTTCGGGTGTTACCTACGCGCTGCAACTGGTGATGCTGCGCAAACAAAGGGCCGATTCTCCCTTCGATTCGCTGCTTCTGGGCAACATCTTTATCGCCCTCATTTCCGTGGGAGTGGCGCTTTTTATGCCACCGCCGGTATTGAGCCTTACTTCGGTGCTCGCCGTCGTGCTGGGGGGTATCGTGCAGGGCTCGATCTCGACGATTCTCTTCGCCTATGCGATAAAACGCATCACAGCCTTGGAAAGCATCCTTACCGCGGTCATAGAACCCATTCTCAACCCTCTTTGGGTTTTTCTGTTCCTGGGAGAAATCCCGGGCCGGGGCGCCATTTTCGGAGGTATGATCATTATCGCGGCGATCCTAGGTTCTTCGCTTATATCCGTTCGGCGATCATCCAAAGAAAGTATCCGTAGCGTCGAACGATAGCGGGGCGATCACACTAATATTCGACGCCAGCCCCCGCGAGATTTCGATGGCGCGTTCGGACAAACTGCCCTATAATCGTATATATGAAGATGAAATCCCAGGGGAGCCTTCTTTTTGTCGTCATGGAAAAGGGAGAGAAGGTCGCCGCGAATTTAAAAGCCATCGCCGCATCCCCGCTCATGAAAGCGGCGGGGGCGGTGGTCACCGCCGTGGGTATGATCAAGGATGTGGTTATTGGCTACGGCAATTATAAAAATCCCGATGTGTTCTACGAAAAAACCACCGTCAGGGAACATCAGGAGCTCTTAGGCGTCAGCGGTTTCATCCTCAAGAACGAGGCTATCCCCTTCCACCTCCACGTGACCCTGGGCAATGAAAAACTGGAAGCGACGGGGGCCCACCTTTTCGATGCCGAGGTGGTGACCTTCGTCGAGATGTGCGTATTGATGAGCGATATTCCGATACAACGCATTTTAAAAGACGGTCTACCGGAGATGGATTTCTCGGAGGAAATCGAACCGAGGAACGACTGACACCGCCTGCCACGCCCGCCCTGAATTCGAATAAACTTGCCAGAATCCCTCCAAGGATTTAGTATAAGATTGTCCGAACCAAGGGTTCCGGTTTTCCAGCGAAGGCTTCTGGAGGCACGATTGTTCGAATCGCTCCTCATCATCCCCATTACGGCTGAATTCCTCCACAAGGAGATACTACATGCCTGATTTAGTCCTTTCGGGCGACGAGGCGATTGCCCGCGGCGCCATCGATTCGGGGGTATCCGGTGCTTTTGCCTATCCAGGCACCCCGTCGACGGAGATTATGGAGTCTTTGCAGGCTCATTGGGACGAATACAAAGCTTCCATGCCCGATAAAGAAAGGTCTTTTCTTGTAGCCCAATGGTGCAGCAACGAAAAGACCGCCTATGAAGCGGCCCTGGGAGTTTCTTTCGTGGGCAGGAGGGCCATGGTCTCCATGAAGCACGTGGGGCTCAACGTGGCCATGGATCCTTTTATCAACTCCTCCCTGGTAAAGATCAACGGCGGCCTTGTTATTGTGGTCGCCGACGATCCTGGAATGCATTCCAGCCAGAACGAGCAGGACTCCAGGATCCTGGCCGATTTCGCCCACATACCTTGCTTCGAACCATCGGACCAGCAAGAAGCCTACGATACGGTACGCAACGCCTTCGCGTATTCCGAAATTCACGAAATTCCCGTATTGCTGCGTATCACCACAAGGCTCGCCCATGCCAGGGCCCGGGTAAAAGCTTCTCCGGGCATGGAGCCCCGGGCTTTAAAAAAAAGCGACGATCCCAAGGCATGGACTCTCATGCCGGGCTTTGCCCGGCCGCGCTGGAAACTATTACTTCAAAAGTACGAGCGATTTCGCGCCGAGGGGGAAGAACTCGCCACGCTAGAACTGAGAGACAAGGCCTTGGGCGTGATAACCTGCGGTATCGGACTTCGCTACTATCTTGAGAACGAAGACGACTGGGCCGCTCTTCATGGCGACAAAAAGCCCTCGCACCTCCATATTGATCGTTATCCTTTGGGCCGCGATAAAATACGCGATTTGTCCGATCATGTGAGCAAGGTCCTCGTTATCGAGGAGGGATATCCCTTTATCGAACGGGAGGTCGTCGGTACTTTCGCGGCGCCCCTGCCCGTCCTGGGCAAGCTTTCGGGGGATCTGCCGCTTTCGGGAGAGCTATCCGCCGACTCGGTGCGGCTGGCGCTAGGTTTACCTCCGATGGAAGCCCTGCCCGTCTCATCCATCGAACTTCCTTCCAGGCCCCCGCAGTTCTGTCAGGGCTGTCCGCACGGGGACTCCTTCAACGCGCTCAAGGAAGCCCTGAAGGGCGAAGCGGAATTCCTGACGACATCGGACATCGGTTGTTATACCCTGGCCGCCCTGCCTCCCTACAACGCAGTGGAGTCCTGCGTCGATATGGGCGCCTCGATAGGCATGGCCCGGGGAGCATCCTGCGTAGGGCAGAAAAACGCGGTGGCGGTGATCGGTGACTCCACCTTTTACCATTCCGGCATGACCAACCTGCTGGATGCGATAGCTCACCGTACCAGGCTGACCTTGCTGATCCTGGACAACAGCACAACGGGAATGACGGGCGCCCAGCCCACCATATCGCCCGGATCGCGCATGAAAGCGCTCGTCCAGGGGCTGGGTGTCGAAGCCGGGCATGTCAGAGAACTGGAAGCGCACCGAAAATTCCACGAAGCCAATGTTGCCGCAATACGGGAAGAACTAGCCTACGAAGGAGTCTCGGTTATTATTTTAAAGCGCGAATGCCTGGAGTATCTTAAAAAAGCGAGGCAGCAATGAATTACAATATAATCCTGGCCGGTGTGGGAGGTCAGGGAGGCCTGTCGGTTTCGGTGCTTATCGCGAGGGCGGCCTTGGTTTCAGGTTTTTTGGTGAAACAATCGGAAGTGCACGGTATGTCGCAGCGGGGGGGGGAGGTTGTCGCCCACTTGCGCATCGCCGACTACGAAATTCAAAGTCCGACGATCCCCAAGGGGGCCGCCGATCTCATTCTCGCCTTCGAACCTCTGGAGGCCCTGCGCTATCTTCCCTGGCTTTCCGCCTCACGAGGCGTAGTCGTAAGTTCATCAACGCCCATACGTAATTTTTCATCCTATCCCGATACGGCGGAAATCCTGGCCGAATTGAAAAATCTACCTAACTGCCGGATTCTGGACGCCGAGACTATCGCGAAACAGGCGGGTAATCCGAGAGCGGCCAATGTTTGCCTTCTCGGAGCGGCTTCCGACCTTCTTCCGCTGAAACCGGATTCGCTCAAGAAAGAAATTGAAGCGTACTTTTCGACGAAGGGCGAGGCGGTAATCCAGGCTAATTTGAACGCCTTCGACGAAGGACGGAAAAAATATGGCTCTTGATTTTTCCCTCGATGAGGGCGAGCTTAGACTTGCCGAAAGCTTTAAGGCTATTATCGCGCCCGCAACAGCTCAAAAGCGGGAAGCGTTGACCGAAACAGAAGGCTTGGCGATGCTCGAAGCTATGGGTATCGCGACCCCAAAAAGAATACTTGTCCGATCGTCGTCCGAAATTGAATCGATATTGCTATCTGGCGAGCATGAAAAAATCGCGCAACGTAATGCTTTTGATTTCCAGGGCGCCAAGCTTGTTGTTAAAGTCATAAGTCCCGATATCCTCCACAAAACCGAAATGGGAGGAGTCGCGCTGATACAGAATGACGCGGAATCAATCATAAAGACGGTCGGTGAAATGGAGCGTCGCTTTGCCTCCTACAGGGTAGACGGCTATACGGTTAACGAATTCGTTCAGTTCGAGCCGAGACTGGGCCATGAAATTATCTTCGGCTACCGTTTCGCCCCCGATTTCGGCCCCTTGGTCAGCTTCGGTCCTGGAGGAATATACACCGAATACCTGGCCGCCAAGTTCAAGCCCGGCGAGAGCACCATTACTCTTTCTCCCTTCGCGGCCACGAGAGAATTCGTAAAATCGCTTTTATCGCATAACGTAGTCGCCGGCTTGGTAAGCGCCGGGTTGAGAAACACGAAACCTTCCATAGACATTGACCGTCTCGTAGACGCGATCATGGCTTTTTTATCCGCCGCGAAGGCCCTGGCATCCTGCGGGATTTCCGAATTCGAAGTAAACCCAATGGTGATTAGGAGTACAGAAGCTTCACTGGTTGCCCTGGATTGCCTCGTTAAGTTAAAAGATTTTTCTTCTTCCGGTCTCGTCTACCAAAAAGGAACTGTGCCGTACAACGCGGCACAGGCTTCGAGGCCTGTATCCACTATCGATAAAATCCTGAAGCCCCGCAGCGCCGCCATTATCGGCGTATCCGAAAAAGGACTCAACAACGGACGAATCATTCTTCGAAATCTTTTAGAAAACGGATTCGACGCATCCAAGATCTATGTTATAAAACCGGGCGCCGAGCGAATCGACGGTTGCCGTTGCGTTCCGGATGTAGTCAGCCTTCCGGAAAAGGTCGACCTTTTCATCCTGGTCATTCCCGCATCAGGAACGCCGGAAACCCTCGCTCAGATAGCCCAAATGGACAAGGCCTGGTCGGTTATCCTCATACCGGGAGGCCTTGAGGAAAAATCAGGATCCTATATGCTCATCGATAGAATGAAAAAGGCCCTGCAGGAGGCCAGGGGACAGGGCAAGGGTCCTTTGATAAACGGAGGCAACTGCCTGGGAATCCGCTCGGTACCGGGCAAATACAACACGCTCTTTATCCCCGAGGAAAAACTGCCGATGCCCAAGGGGAAAGTCGCTCCTCTGGCGCTGCTATCCCAATCGGGGGCTTTCGGAATCACCAGAATTTCCAAGCACCCGGACATCAATCCAAAATACATTCTCACCCTGGGTAATCAGATGGATCTGACTATCGGCGATTACCTGGAATATCTGGCCGGGGATGAAGCCATTCGCGTTTTCGCCGTCTATGTGGAAGGATTCAAGGCCCTGGACGGTTTGAAGACCTTTAAGGCGGCCAAGGAAATCGTCGAGTCGGGCAGGAGTCTTATCTTGTATCGCGCCGGCCGGACCAGCGCCGGCGCCGGCGCCGCCGCCAGCCATACGGCAAGCATCGCCGGCGACTACGCGGTGACAAAGGCCCTGTTCGAAAGTATCGGGGCCATAGTCTGCGACAGCCTGGACGAATTCGACGACGCGATCAGGACCTTCACCCTGCTCGAAGGCCGCAAGGCTAAGGGAAACCGGCTGGGTGCGCTTTCCAACGCCGGATTCGAATGCGTAGCCTTCGCCGACAATTTGGGCGGCATGAAGCTGGCCGACTTCAGCGACCGGACAAACGCGATTCTCTCCGGCGTGCTAAAAGATGCGGGAATTTCGGATATTGTGGATCTCCATAACCCCCTGGATATCACGCCCATGGGTTCCGACGAGGCTTACGACCGATCCTTCAGGGCTATCATGGCCGATGAAAACACCGATATCGGTATTGTCGGCATCGTGCCCTTCACGTCCAGAATGAACTCCCTGTCCGCCGATCCGGAGCGGCATAGGGAGAACGTGAACGCCCCCGATTCCATAAGCAACCGCTACGGGTCCCTGCTCGCGGAAACCGACAAACCCTTCGTGACGGTGGTGGATACCGGGAAGCTTTACGATCCCCTGGTGCATATCCTGGAAAAACACGGAATAGTGGTATTCAGGACCGCCGACAGGGCGCTGCGGATGTTGGAACGATGGAGAAGATCGGTGGCGGCGCGTTAAGGGGACAGGGGCGCGCCCAGGCCGGAAGGCCTTGATTCCGCGGTGGGGAAGAGCGGGGTCCCGGACGGCCTCTTTCGCCGTCCGGGACCCCGCTGATACGAAGGCAGCCTTTGATCAAACGCGGCGCAGCACCGCCACGCCCAGGGCGCCCAACCAGCCGATCGAAGCCAGAAGCGGTCCCATATCGGCCACTTGAACGCTCAGCCCGCCGCCGGCCTCGGTTCGGCATCGCGCGGCTAAGGCTTCGGCCTCCCCGCGGGCGTCCACATGGACAATTTGAAGGCTTTCGGCCTGTCCGCTTCTAATCATCTTTCTGATGGAAGCGAAGAGAGCCGCGCCGGCGTTTTTCTCACCCAGGAAAAGACCCCGGTTTTTGGCTTTTCCAGCGCTATCGGTGCCTAAAATCGGTCTCAATCCGAATTTTCTCAAGACGACGCCTTTGACACCCTTAAGCCGCCCCGAGCGGATGAGGCTGCGCAGATCCCTCACCGCGACAAAGAGCTCAAGGTCCTTACGCCGCTTTTCCAGCATCGACTGGATTTCTTCGGCGCCCAGTCCCGATTCAGCCAGCCGGGACGCCGTTTCGACCAGGGCACCCTGCCCAGCCGTTATGCTCCGCGAATCGAAACAGCGAACCCTGCCTTTGTATTCTTCCGCCGCCGCGACGCCGGCCTGGTACGTGCCCGACAGGGCGGAGGAAAGGCCTATATAAAGGACTTCCCCGGCCTGGGATAGGGCAAGATTAAACGCCCGCCCGAAGGAAGCCGCGGCAGGCTGGCTCGTGGACATGGAAAAATCCGGATCTTCGCGCATTCTGTCATGAACCGCTTTGAGGTCCATAGCCGGTCCATCGGGCCTGGTGACGGTTCCAACGCGGATCAGGGCGGGCACCTTGATAATGCCCTTTTCCAGCAAGTATTCGGCGGGGAGATCGCAACCCGTATCGGTGACGATGGCGCAAGCTTTGGTTTTTCCCGGCCCGGCGGAGCGTTCCACCAGCCTGCGCTGCAGTTCCATATCGTCGACCTTGTGCCCGTAAACATCGCCCAGAGATTCCAGCAAATCGAAAACAACCCAGGGCGCGTCGCTGTGCACATGGACCCTGGCGATCTCCTCGTCCCCCGCGACAACCAGGCTGTCGCCGAGTTCGGCCAAAGCCCCGCGGACTTTTTCAATCGGCTCCCGGGACTTTTCCAGCAAGGCTTCCGTGCAATAACGGGGCCCGCCGGGCGTGGTCAATTCGAGATGTATTTCGCCGACCTGCTCCACGGCATCGTTCTGCAGAAGCGCGGCGGAGGAATTGTCCGAAGGGTCTGCCCGGCGTTTTCCCCGTTTCAACAAATCGGCGACGCCCTCCAAAAGATGGATAAACCCCTTGGCTCCAGCATCCACAACACCGGCCTTTCGCATTTCGGGCAGAATGTTTCTGGTCCGCTCCAGCGAAGCCCTAGCCGCTTCCAGGCCGGAATAGAAGACCTGAAGTATGTCTTCGCAAACCGCGGCTTCGGCGTGGAGCGCCTTCGCCCAATCCTCCAGGACAGTAAGGATCGTTCCTTCCTTCGGAACCCGAAGCGCTTTCTTGGTTTTTTCAGCCGCCACGGTAGCGGCCTGGGCAAGGCGCCTTGCGCCCACCCTGACCTCTTCGCCCAGCTCATGGGCGAGCCCTTGCAGAAACTGGGCCAGAATCGCGCCGGAGTTGCCCCGGGCTCCTTCCATGGCGGATCGGGCGGCCTGCCTGAGTACGGCCCCGGCCCCCCGGATGGAGACTCCCCTCAGGGAAGCCGCGATGGCTTTGGCAGTGCCGGCCATATTGGTCCCGGTATCTCCGTCGGGTACGGGAAATACGTTTATGGCGTTGAGCCCCTCGGCGTTGACGACTATGGAGCCGGCCCCGGCCAATATGGCCTGTTTTAGCCTTGGGCCATCGATATATGCTATTTTGATCACGGATAAACAATATAACAATTTATGTCAAAGAGCAACCTATCCCGACGGAAGCTTATTTTCTCCTCCCTCTGAGGAATCTGAGTTTTTCGAAAGCCTTTTCCTCGCCCCTGGCGATCCGCCCGAGGTTCGCCCTGTGAGTATAGACGACAAAGAGAGCAAGGAAGATGGCAAAGCCCAGCAGCCAGGCTGAAACCGGCCGTCCCGCCGCGCCCAGGGCGACGGCGACTGGAAGGATTAGCGCGGCGGTTATCGAGCCGGCCGAGACTATGCCGGTAAGGCCGAGAACAAGGACAAAGCCGAGGGCCGAAAAGAGCGCCGCTCCCGGGGCGATGAGGATGATCGCGCCAGCGCCCGTGGCCACGCCCTTGCCTCCCCTGAAGCCGGCGAATACGGGGTATACATGACCGAGAACCGCCAGCAGGGCCCCGGCAATTCTCAAAAGCACGCGAAGCGTTTGCGGGTCCAGGGAAAGGTATTCCGCCGCCCCCACACCTGAAAGCGAACATAGAAACGCGGCCAAGGCCCCCTTTCCTATGTCCGCCAGGCTTACCCCGATGCCGGCGAGGGTTCCGAATTGTCGAAAAATATTGGTGGCTCCGCTGGCGCCGCTGCCCCCCTTCCGGGGATCGGCTCCGAAGAAAAGTTTCCCCACGATTATCCCGGTGGGAAATGAGCCCAGGAGATAGGCGACGACAAGTCCGGCCACAAGGCTTAGTACTTCCATGTCACGAAGATAACGAAAAAGGGGCGGCCATGAAAGGCCGCCCCTTGATCGATCGCCCGCGGCCGGGAATTGGCCGCAGTATCTTGTCGTTTACTTCTTCAACACCAGGTTGTCGTTGGTGACGGTTCCGAGATGCTGCAGGTGAGCCTGGAAGACCTCGGCGTCCGAGGGGAAGTCCGCCATATTCTTGCCTATCAGCATGCGGTAATCATCGCCACCATTGAAGAGGAAGTTGAGGGTAGCCAGGGTGTATTCCTTGTTGGGATCCACGGGCTGCCCGCCCACCATGATGTTGGAAACCCTGTCCCCGGCGGGCTTGCTGGCGTCCAGGGTATAGCTCCATCCGGCCAGATGGGGGAATCGTCCGTCCGGCGCGGGAAGCTTGCCAACGCCGTTCTCCAACACGGCATCCAACTCTGAACCCTTGAGCTTGCCGGTCTGGATGTAGTTGCCGAAGGGCATGACCGTATAAACCTGCTTGAGGGTTATGTCGCCCGCGGGGATGGAATCCCTGATACCGCCGCCGTTCATCAGGGCGATATCGGCGCCGGTGACATAGAGCATGCCGCTGGCGATGAGGGTGCCCAGGTTGGACTGCTGGGTGCGGACGATTTCGCGTTTGCCTTCCAATGCGATGGAGGTTGAGGCCACCTTCTTGGAAAGGATGGCGTCCTGGGTCTTGGTAAGCTCGGCGAGCCGAGCTGTTATGCTGGCGTCACCCTTGAGCTGGGGAGAGTTGGCCACGGTGACGGTACGGGCGCTTTTGGACTTGACCGCCCTATTGGTGCCCACCACGAGATCGACAACGCCCAAGCCCGCTCCATAAGAGCCGGTGCTGGCGATGAGAACGGGGGTCTGATTGTCCTTGACCAAATCGTCCAGAGTAGTGTGGCTGTGGCCGTCGATGATCACGTCCAGCTCCGGTATGGCCTGAGCCACCTTGATCGAGGTGGGATCCGAGGATTTGTCGGTGCCGATATGCGAAATCAGTACCAGAACGTCATACTGACCGGCCAGTTCGTTCGCGATGGCCCTGCCCTCGACAATGGGATCGGTGAAGGTTACGCCGGCCACGAGCTTAGGATCGGCTTTGTAGGCCGTCTCGGGGGTGGCGAGGCCGAAGAAGGCCACCCGTACTCCCTGTACATCCTGGATCACGTAGGGAGTGAAAACCCGTTTGCCGTCCTTGTAGACATTAGCCGCGAGAATCTTGAACTTGGCTTCTTTCCCGAGCTCGAGCAGCCTTTCCATGCCGTAGTTGTAGTCATGGTTTCCCGTGGTCATGTAGGAATAGCCGATCTCGTTCATCATGGTGACGACGATGGCCCCTTTGTCGATGTTCGCGATGGGAAGTCCATGGAAGGTGTCGCCCGCGTCCAGCAGAATCGTGTTGGGATTCTTCGCTTTTTGCTCCTTGAAAGCCGTCGCGATCCTGGAATAGCCAAGCTCGGTCTTGCTTTCGACGATACGGGCATGCATATCGTTGGTATGCATGATGGTAATGCTCACTTCCTGCGCCAGGGGCTCCGGCGCCTTAAAGGCCACGGGCGCGGTGGTGGTACATGCAACTGCCAACAGGGCGAGAATCGCGACCGCCAATCCTGCGAGTCTTTTCTTCATACGACCTCCTTATAGGGATAAACTCTTTGGATAATGTAGGGAAAAGTATATTCCCGATTCACGAACTGGACAAGAAGAATCTACAGATCAAACGGCGGTGGGCGTAAAAAGCGAAACAAAAGCCCGCAGGCTAAGGACAGGCCGCGAAGGTTCACAAAAAGGTCGTAAATGTCTATCATGGCGTCATGCATCGATTGTTCCGCCGTATTGCCGGTCCCGGGATTTTTCTTATTAGTCTCTTGCTCATGCTTTCCCTCCGCCCGCTCTTCGCCCAAGGCTCGCCGGGGGCGGTTCTGGTCGGCGCCGAGAACGGTTTGTATCGTTTAAGTGTCGGCCAGCAATCCGGCACGGTCTTTCCGCTCTGGGAAGGCGGCTCGGTGGCCACAATACTTTCCGCCCGCGAGGGCTGGTATTTTTTCGGATCCGAAGGATTACTCTTCAGTTCCGATCTGTTGAATTTCGAAAACCGCTCATCGGGATTGCCTCGCAAAACCCTCTTGGTTTTTAAGGACGGCGAGTTCAAGCTCGTTCGAGAAATCGAAACGATAAAATCCCTGGCCGTCGATCCGGCCCGGGAAGGCAGACTCGTCCTATGCACTAATACCGGGGTCTGGTACAGCGAAGACGGAGGCAAGCGATGGAAGGATATCGGCGCTCCCTCCACCGTACCCGGCGCGAAGGCCGTCAGCTTCGGTCCCTGGGGCGGATCGGCTTCCCATGCGGTCTGGATAGCCCATTCAATAAAAGGCCTCTTCGTCCGGGACCCCGGGAACGGCCAGGGATGGATAAGCGTTTCCTCGGGGCTGCCCAAGGCCGCGGGAGCAAACGGCGAGGAGATCTCGAGCTTTGTCCTCCTGCCCCGGAGCGCTTCGCTTCCTCTCTCCCGGCTCGGCCTGCCGCGAACCGCCTCCAATGGTGCATGGACGCTTTACGCGGCCCTGAGTTTTCTCGGGAAGCTGTATGAGTGGAACCCGGATTCACAGAGTTTTGTCGAACAATGGAGCGACGGCAGGGACTTCGGAAGCATAGAATCGCTGGGTCTCGCGGGCAGCGAAGGACTGGTCGCCCTGGTCGGCTCGTCGCCGACACGGTTTTATCTGAATCCGAAGAAAGCCGTGACCGACAGGGTTCTTTCCGAGGTACTCATCGAAGCGGCTGGGCTTTTAGAGTCTTTCAACGGTGAAAAACCAAATTGCATCGCCCTGCTTCCCGACCTTGAGACCGCCCTGACCAATCCTCAAGCGAGTCCGATAATTTTGAGCGAACTCTGGAAGTTTTACGCAGGCATGCCCAGCCTCTCCGCCGGGACCGCCGGTCTCTCCGATACGGCACGGATGCGCTTGCAGGAAGCCCAGACAGCCAGGGAACGTCGCGATATCGCCGATAAGAAAAACGGCCTTTATCTGCAAACCGGTTTTGTAATCAACCGGGGCAGCAGGGAGAAATACTTCGCCTTGATAAAAGAAAAAGGTCTCAACAGTATCGTTGTCGATATGAAGGACGATTACGGCAGACTCAGATTCTCCCCCCAATCGACGCTTCTGCGGGAGCTGGGCATGGAGGGGGATAGGCTGGATATCGAGGAATTCGCCGCCCAGGCCAGGGAAAACGGCTTATACCTCATAGCCCGCATAGTCGTGTTCAAGGACGAAAGCCTCTACAAGGCAAAAAACGGCTATCTGGCCGTGCGCGACGCAGGTACGGGAACCCCCTGGCGTGGAACGAGAAAGGATGGCCAGCTCATGGGAGAATACTGGGTCGATCCTTATTCCGCCGACGTCTGGCGTTATAATGTGGAAATCGCCAGGGAGGTCTTGCGGCGCGGTTTCGACGAGGTCCAATTCGATTATATCCGCTTCCCCACCGACGGCGAAAACCTCGACCAGGCGCGGTATCCGGCCCAAAGACCGGGGATGAGTCCGGACTCCGCCCTGGAATCCTTTCTTCGTTTTGCGCGGCAAAGCATAGCGGCGCCTATAAGCGTGGACATTTATGGGGCCAACGGCTGGTATAGGTCGGGAACCAGAACCGGCCAGGATGTCGAAATGCTCTCCCGTTACGTGGACGTGGTCTGTCCCATGTTCTATCCTTCGCATTTCGAACAGAATTTCATGGCCCAGGCTCCGGCCGAGCTGCGGCCCTATCGCATCTACAAGATCGGAAGCCTCAGGAATCTGGCGCTGGCCCGCGGGCGAATACTCGTCCGGCCTTACGTCCAGGCCTTTTATCTCGACGTGAGCTACGACAGAAGCTACTACGGTCCTCGTTATGTGGAGCTGGAAATCCAAGGGATCCGGGAAGGAGCCGATCAGGGCATGACATTCTGGAATAACTCGGGAAGATATTCCGATCTGCCTGTTTTATCCAAACCCTAGGATTAAACTTTTATTTTTTCGCAGAATAAGTTATTGTATATCCCATGGCAGTGTTTCGTAATGGAAACGGTATAGCCTGGGCCAGGCGACGCGCCCTGATATGGGCCCTGTTCGCCCTGGCCTTCTGCGCGGCCATGAATATTTATCATTACTCGCTTCAGGGTGCCTGGGGTCTTTATCTCTGGGATAAGACCTGGCTGTTCAGAATTCTCATTCTCATGGGGCTGCTGCCCTTAGGATTGCTGATTCTATCGTTCCCCCTGGAAAAGCTCAAAACCAAGGCGCTCGCCAAGCTGCTGCGCGGCTTCTCCCTCGTCGCTTCCTTTCTGGTAAGTCTGACATCCCTGGGCATTCTCGCCTTTCTCATCGTTACCCCGCGCATGGGCAGCCTGCGGCAGGTACAGCTCAATCTCATAGATCCATCCATCAAGCTGGAAAGCTCCGCCGGGGCAGAGGATGGGAAAACCCTTTTACGTCTGAGCGTAGGCTCTGACGCGCACTGGGGAACCGATAAAACCGATTCCAACGCCCGGTCCAATATCCTCGCCAGTATCGCCGAACATAGACCCGACATATTTTTCCTGTTGGGAGATACGGTAGAGACAGGCTCTTCGGTCTCCCAATGGAACGCCGCCCTCGCCGATCTCTCGGCCATCGCGCCCAGGGTTCCTCTGCGGCCGCTTATGGGCAACCACGACGCACTTTTCGGCGGCCAGTACCTTTACAAGAAAGCTTTTTTCCCCCGGGAGTTTTCCAGCGACTCCGGTTCTCCCTATTATTATTCGATGGACACTGGGGCAGCCACGCTTGTCGCGCTCAACCTGCCCTGGGGAACGGAAAACTTCGGCAGAAAGCAAAAAACCTGGCTTGAATCGGTTCTTTCCGCCGCCGATCCGCTCAAACCTCTCATAGTTTTTTCCCACAGTTTTTTCTATGCCTCGGGCTACGACGACCCCAAGCTGGACAAGCCCTGGTACGACCATTACAAGAATATCCCCGCGCTGACCCCTTTATTCGAGCGTTATGGCGTTGATTTGGTGGTCTCCGGCCATAACCATTATATGGAATACTTGGAGAAGAATGGCGTGCGTTACGCTGTGGTGGGCGCCATGGGGAGCAAGAGCGACCCTGAGCCGGAATATATATCGCCCGCATCGAAGTGGATCGCCGTGGCTACCTTCGGACACCTGAACATCGATATAACCTCGAACGATGTAATGTTGGAATTCAAGGATCAACTGGGAAAGACGCTGCGGGAGGAGAGATTCCCTTACACGCCTTCGCTTCGGTCGGGAAACGACGAGACGAGTCCTCAAACCTGATCGCGACGGGCGGTTCCGGAACCGGCGAGGGCCGGGGTTCCGAAACCGCGCTCAAATACTTCTAATAGCCCAAATCTTCGCCCACGAGTATGACTGTGTAATCGGAGAGCGAAGGCCTTCGCTTGATGATTTGATATACCCGGCAAATGCGGGTAGGTTCCTGACAGTTCATGCACTGACCGGCTTTGACGCAGGGATTCGGCCTGGCCAATCGTTTGTTGTTCATAGGAGCCGCGGAGGCTTCGATGCGCTCCCATGCTTCGTCCACGTCGGCAACCACCTTGTTGGCGCCCGCTACCACCACATTCTTCTTGGGGCCGAAGGTAAGGGCCGCGACTCTATTGCCGTTTCCGTCGATATTGAGCATTTCGCCCTTCATGGTCACGGCGTTGGCGCTGCAGATGAATACGTCGCAGGTGAGCTGGGACCGGAGGATATCCAGTTTTTCCTCGGCGCCCAATCCGGGCTTGTTGTGATCCAGCACCTGGGCGCCGGCCTGGGTGGCTTTGTCTTGAATTCCCAGGGTCTTTATCGTCATGGAGCCGCCGAATCCCAGCTTCATGCCCGGCTTGACGAATTGCATCACCAGATCGGCCGCCTCTTCGGCGGTCTTTACGTATACGGCGTCGAATCCGTTCTTAACCAGGGCGGCGCATGCCCTCTGAGCCCTCGTTTCCCTGGACCACAGTTCAACTTCGGTCATTGCTTTCCTCCGACTCTTTTCTTGGATTGAGATTCTATTCTGTAACGGGATGAAAATTAATGCAAGAACAATCGTAAGCTCGTCGCCGGGCTGAGCGCCGGCTCTCGAACCCGGTTTTTCCAAAGCCCGGTCCCAGAAAAAACTCGTTTCAGCCTTCGGCGCCGGTCCATCCCATGCAACGGGAAATCTCCTCGGCCGTCTTGAGCACCCGGGAGGCCACTTTTTCAGGTTCCAGGTCCGGCCTGCTCTCTACTACCCAGGAAGTGCTTATGGCCGATATGACATCGCCCCGGTAATCCCGGATCGGGGCGGCAACGCAATTGACCCCCGGCTCGGCTTCTTCATTGTCCCTTGCCCAACCGCGCTTTCTGCATACGGCCAAATCGGTCAGCAGAGAATCCACATCGCCATGGGTATTGGGTCCAAAGCGCTCGAAATTCTTCCCGCCCAAGAGCGCCCGTATCTCTTCGTCCTCGAGCCCGAGCAGCAGGGCCTTTCCCAGGGAGGTGCAGTATAAAGGCTTTTGCTGGCCGATTATCGAATATTTTCTCAAGGAGGTAAATTTATCTTCCTTGTCGATATAGACCATCATATCGCCCTGTCTTCGGGCTAAAAAAACGATAGTGCCCAGGTTTTCGCCCAGCTCGCGCATATAGGGAGCGGATTCGGTCTTAAGTTCGAGGCTGTTCAGGTAATGGCTGCTCATTTCGATAAAAGCCGGCCCCAGCCTGTACAAGTTGGTCTGCGGGTTTTTGCGCACGTATTCGTGCTGCATGAGCACGGCGAGAAGACGAAACGCCGTGCTTCGGGGGAGTTCGGCCACTTCGGCGATCTCGGCAAGGGAAAGCCCCAAGGGCTCATGGGCGAGGGTTCTGAGAATACAAAAGGTCCTGTCGAGGGACTGGACGCGAACTTCCATGGTTGTCTCCTGGATAGGATGGTCAATACCCGACTTTTCGTAGTCTATACTTGACAATAAAAAAAAACAAGCTAATATATGGAATTGAATTCCATATTGTAGAATAATTTTCCGCACTTTTTGGGCGACATTCATAAAACCAAACAGGAGCATGAAGATAGATATCAGGGAAGACGTCAATTCCGAATATGCCAAGACCCTCGACACGGAAGGCCTGCGGCGGCATTTTTTGATACGCTCGATATTCATACCTGATCGGATCACCATGACCTACAGTCATGTTGACAGAATGATAGCCGGGGGAGCGACCCCCGCGGGGAAGGCCCTGAGGCTGGCCGCGACGAAGGAGCTGGGCACGGAGTACTTCTTCCAGCGCAGGGAAATGGGAATCATCAATATCGGCGGTCCTGGATCGATCGGCGTGGACGGCAGGAAATTCGCCGTCGGGTCCCGGGATGGATTTTACATTTCCTTGGGCTCGAAGGATGTCTGCTTCGAGAGCGCCGATCCGGCCAATCCGGCAAAGTTCTACTTCAACAGCGCGCCGGCCCACAGGGCTTGCGAGACCAGGCTGGTCACCCTCGACCAGGCCAAGCGCGTAGAGATGGGCAGCGACGCCGAGAGCAACAAGCGGGTCATAAATCAATTCATCCATCCGGCGGTTCTGGAAACCTGTCAGCTGGTCATGGGCATGACGATATTCTCCCAGGGTTCGGTCTGGAATACCATGCCCGTCCATACCCACCAACGGCGCATGGAGGTATATCTTTACTTTGACATGCCCCAGGACAGGGTCGTCTTCCATTTTCTGGGGAAGCCCGAAGAAACCAGGCATCTGGTGGTGCGCAACGAGGAAGCGGTGATCAGCCCTTCCTGGTCCATTCACTCGGGCGCGGGGACCGGTCCGTACACCTTTATCTGGGGTATGGCGGGGGAGAATCAAACTTTTACGGACATGGATCACGTCCCCATGAGCGCCCTTAAATAAGGGGCGGACAAGGAAGGGAGGTAGCGAATGATACTGGATAAATTCAGGCTCGACGGCAAGGTGGCCATCGTGACGGGGAGTTCCACAGGGCTGGGGCAGGGTATCAGCCAGGGCCTCGCGGAAGCGGGCGCCGCGGTGGTGGGCGTGGACTACGTGCCATCCCCGGAGACGAAACGCAATATCGAAGCAATGGGAGGAAAATTTCTGGAGGTGGTGGCGGATCTCATGTCCATAGCCCCAATTCCGGAAATTATCGAAAAGGCTCTTGCCCGCTTCGGGCGCCTGGACATCCTCGTCAACAACGCGGGCATCATACGCAGAGAAGACGCCATTGATTTTTCCGAGAAAAACTGGGACGATGTGATGAACATCAACGCCAAGACCGTGTTTTTCTTCAGCCAGGCGGCGGCGCGGCGGTTCATCGCCCAAAAAACCGGGGGCAAGATTATCAACATCGCCTCCATGCTCTCCTTCCAGGGGGGAATACGGATTCCCTCCTACACGGCATCCAAGAGCGCCGTGGCGGGCCTTACCAGGCTCATGGCCTGCGAGTGGGCCAAGCACGGCATCAACGCCAACGCCATAGCTCCGGGCTATATGGCCACGAACAACACGGCGCCTTTGCGCGCCGACGCCCAACGCAGCGAGGCCATTCTGGAACGCATTCCCGCAGGACGCTGGGGCACGCCCGAGGATGTCCAAGGTGCGGCGGTATTCCTCGCTTCGGAAGCCAGCGATTACATCAACGGGTATATAATCGCCGTGGACGGCGGCTGGCTGGCGCGATAAATTCTTGTTTACGTCCTTAAAAGGGCAGGAAAAGGAGGTATATCATGATAGCAACCAACGTGAAGCGCATCGGAAGATACAAAGGCCTGAGCCCGCTCCTCGACAAGGCCATCGACTGGATCCTGGCCGGAGGCTGGGAGGCTCTATCCGAAGGGAAGCATGAAATCGACGGGACTTCCCTTTACGCGATCGTACAACGTTACGACTCGAAGCCTATCGAGAAATGTCGTTTTGAAACCCATCGGAACTATATCGATATCCAGATGATCGTATCGGGCACGGAAATCATGGAAGCCGCGGAAGCCGGCTCGCTGGCGGTGAGCGAACCCTACAAGCCGGACGTGGAATTCTACTCAAGTCCCGCCGCCGGCGGCTGCTGCAGTTTTGTCTGCTCCAAGGGCGATGCCCTTGTTTTCTTTCCAGAAGACGCGCATCGTCCTTGCGTAGCGAAGGACGGCAAGCCTGAGCCCATCCATAAAATCGTACTCAAGGTGGAAGCCGTATGAAAGTAGTCAGTTTCGGGGAGATAATGCTCAGGCTCAAATCGCCGGGGCTCGAACGGCTCTTCCAGTCGCCCGTTTTCGAAGCCACTTTCGGAGGCTCGGAGGGCAACGTTGCCGTGGCCTTGGCGAGGTTGGGCAATCCGGCCGCTTTCGCCACCGTGCTGCCGGACAACCAAATCGGCAGGGAATGCCTAAGAGAGCTGCGTTACCACGGAGTGGACGTGTCGCTCATTGCCATGAAAAAAGGACGCATGGGAATTTACTTTTTCGAAAACGGATCAAACCAGCGACCGTCCAACGTCATCTACGATCGTGCGGGATCGGCCATCGCGGAGATAGAGCCCGGCGATATCGATTGGGACAAGGCATTCGATGGAGCCGGATGGTTCCACATTTCCGGCATAACCCCGGCGATATCGCGCAAGGCCGCCGACGCATCCATCGCCGCGGCGAAGGCCGCCGACAAGGCGGGGCTGAAGGTCTCCTTCGACCTGAACTTCCGGGCTAAGCTTTGGAACTATGGGGCCAAGGCCCAGGATGTGATGGGCGAAATCGCCTCCTACGCCCATGTCCTTATCGGCAACGAGGAGGACTACCAGAAATCCCTGGGGCTCCAGGGGCCGAAGCTCTCCGCGGATGGAAGCGTAGACCGGGACGAGTACGCCGCGATGTGCGATCGTGCTTTAGCCCGATATCCCAAGGCCGAATACGCCGCGGTCACCTTGCGCGAAAGCCGTTCCGCCGACCACAACGACTGGTCGGCTATGCTGGCGAGCCGAAAAGCTTCCCTGGTGTCGAGGAAATTCCCCATCACCGATATCGTGGACAGGGTAGGCGCCGGCGATTCCTTCTCGGCGGGGCTGATCTACGGTCTGATCCATTTCGAGGACGATCCGCAAAAGGCCTTGGAACATGCCGTCGCCCTCTCCTGCCTCAAGCATTCCATCTCCGGCGACTTTGCCCTCATCGAGCCCGGAGAGGTCCAGAAACTCATGGGCGGAGACGCCTCGGGAAGGGTGCAGCGATAGTCCGCGGTCAAGAGATCGGGGTTGTCCTGAGCGTACACAAGACAGCCCCTTTCCGATTGGAGCGGCGAAAACCGGGCTTCGGGTTCTCCCTTGAGGAATTACTTTTTCGGTTGACTATCCGGTTGACTATCCGGTTGAACACCCGCTTGAGTGTTCGCCCGCCGAAGGCCGGCCGGAACTATATCGCAGCCTTCCTCGACAAGGACGCCGCAGCCGCCGCAGTTCTCGATCCGCACAGCGTCCAGCCGGCACTCCACATTTTTCATCCGCAAGCCTCGATGACCGGTTTCTCCCAGGCCTTGGTACATCTCCGACCGATCCACCGGCACGAGCCCGTCGCCGGCCAGGGAAATCACACAGTTTTCCAGTACGAGATTCCGAATCTTCGATTCCGGCAGACCCACGATAAAGCCCGCGGAGGCCCGGCACCTCATTGCGGTAAGATTGGAAACCAGGATATTCCTCATAATAGGGGTGAGCGATGTCGGCGACTGGGCATCTTGCGAAAAAACGAAGGCCTTGTCGGCGGCCTTGACACCGCACTCGTAATAAAGGTTGATCGTAATAGGGCTCAGGATGTTATCCATAACCAGGTTTTTGAAAGAGAGGTTTTGCACCAGACCTCCCCTTCCCCGCCTGCTCTTGAGCCTGATGCCCCTATCGGTTCCCATAAAGCGGCAATTGAGCACATCGACGTTCTCGACTCCTCCCGCCGTTTCGCTCCCTATGACCACACCCCCGTGGCCGCTTAAAAAGCTGCAACCGGAGATCCTGACATTCCTCGTGGCGCGGTTTTCCTCGAGTCCCTGAGAACCAGAGCCCGCCTTGAGGGCTATGCAGTCGTCCCCGACATCTATCACGGAATCGTAAATCGACACATCCTCGCAGGAATCGATATCGATGCCATCGGTGTTCGGCGCGTCCGCAGGATTTTCTATACGGATGGCTTCGACGCGAATCCTTCGGGAAAAAACCGGGTGCACCGTCCAGAAAGGAGAGTTCGAAAGACTGAGCCCTTTTAGCAAGACTCCATCGCAATCGAAAAATTGAACCAGGGGGGGGCGTAAAAACTGTGCCTCCCTCCCCCCCCCTCCCGAAGGCTGCTCCCCTGAGCCTTTATTCAACTCCGCCAGCCTTTTTTCGATGGAAGTCTCAGGCTTCGACTGTCCAGAGGCTTTTTTCCCCCTATGGGCCTTCCACCATTCAAGGCCACTTCCGTCGATACATCCTTCGCCGATCAAGGCGACATTCCTCGCTCCCCTGGCGAGAATCAGGGGCCGCATGGCGTAACAGCGAATCCCCTCCCAACGGCTTTCCACCGGAGGATACAGCGCGGGATCGGGAATGAACCGAAGGCAGGCGCCGCGTTCCACCGCCAGGGTGGTATTGTCGAAGAGTTCGATAGGCCCCGTCCTGTAGAGCCCCGGCGGAACCCTGACAGTTCCGCCCCCGGCCTTTCTGATCATAGCCATAGCTCTGGCGAAGGTTTCGCTGCAATCGTACTCATCTCCAGGCCTTGCCCCGAGCTTGAGAATATCCACCGTCGGGTTCACTCCGATACCCCCCGGGAGCCTTCTGCGGCGATGACTCCCTCATGCCGGAATTGTCGAGCCAGAATCATTGGCTGGCAATTGACTTTAGTGGTCAGTTTTTGGACTTTTCTGATGTTCTCCCTCTCTCGGCTTTCGGTATTTAGTTGACAACGCTTCGGGAGGACCTGAGAATGAGGCAGGGGCGCCGGCCCTTCGATACCGACCCCCTTGAGGGGGAGACAGCGACGAAAGAAGGAACACGAATAGCCTTTTTGCTCGCCTCCATTCATTCAGGCTCAGCCACGAAGGTCTGGCCCGAGCTTGTCAAGGAAGGCGAGCGGCGCAAATGCCTCTTTTTCATCTTCCCCGGGGGCAGGCTTTCGAGCAGGGACGAATTCGAATACATGCGAAACAGCATATTCGAATTGGCAAAATCCACAAGTTTCGACGCAGCACTCTGCTGGGCCAGTTCCTTAAGCGGCTTCGCCGCCGAATCCGAGGTGGAAAGCTATCTGGAATCTAAGCTCGATATGCCGCTCGTCACCTTCGGGCTCAAAATCGGGCGAAGACCGGTAGTCAATATCGACGCTTACTCAGGCATGAAGCAACTCGTCCTCCATCTCATCAGGCGCCACGGATGCAAAAAAATCGCGTTTTTGGGAGGGCCGAGGGCGCACTCCTCGGCCGAGGAGCGTTTTAAGGCGTATCGCGACACCTTGGAGGAAAAGGGATTACCCTTCGACGAAAACCTCGTTGCCCTGGACAATCCCTGGACTGAAGGGCGAAGAGCTATACAACGTATTCTCGATGAAAGGAAACTTCGACCGGGCAGGGATTTCGACGCGCTTTGCAGCGCCAGCGACCTGCTGTCTTTCGAAGCGGCCACGCTTCTGGAGGAGCGTGGCTGGAAAATTCCCCAGGATATGGCCTTGGCGGGTTTTAATGATTCGGAGGAGAGCAATCTACTCTCCCCGACCTTCACGACGGTTCGAATGCCCCTGGATCGTCAGGCGCTCCAGGCCTTTCGTATGCTCCTTGAGCTCTTAGAAGGGAAAAAACCCGGCGATCGCACACTTAAAACCAATCTCGTCCTTCGGCAATCCTGCGGATGCAGAACTCCTGCGGTGCAGAAGGCGGGAGGCAATCTTTCGCCTCCGGCCAATCGGGCCGGAAGGTTAAAGACCAAGCCCGCCCCGGAGGAGCTTCTTAAACTTATCGCGAAGGAAGCCTGCTTTTCCGGGGAGGAAAAGGAAAAATTCCTGCGGCCTATCGTAGGTTCGTTTTTGGACAGTTCGAAAACCGGCGGAGAAGACAGATTTTTGGAAAGTTTGGATGAGACCTTGGACGATTTCATAGCCAAGGGGCGAGATATCGATTGCGTTCAGAATATTCTTTCAATTCTCAGAAAAGCTGTCATACCCCGGGTAGAGTCGAGGCGAAGGGCGACAGTCCTCGAAGGAATGCTCGGCAAGGGAAGAGTGTTGATAGCCGAAGCCGAAAAACGGGTGAGCACTTACAGGGCGTGGAAGGAAAAACGTATCGACCACTGGCTCAGCATTCTCAGTCATCAGCTGCTTTGCGCAAAAGATGTGGAAAGCGTAGTGAAAAGCATCGCCCAGTGTCTCCCATCGCTGGGGATATACGCCGCGTACCTTGTCCTGAAATCGAAAGATGACTCGAGGCGGGTTTTTGCCGGAGGCTTTACCCAAGCGGGAAAACCTCCAGGTCTGCCAGGACTCCCGAACCATTCAGGGGAGCGAGTGTTTTCGAAAGACCGCCTGTTGCCCGATTCTGTTTTTCCGAAGGAACCGGGTAGTTACATAGTCCTTCCCCTGTACTTCGAATCCACCTCGCTCGGTTACGTGGTGCTCAAGGCCGACCGTCCCGATGCCTATGTCTATGAAGAAATTCGCGCCCAGATATCATCGGCGCTACGGGGAGTCCTTCTCTTCGAGCAGGCCGACGAGGCGAGAACCCGGGCGGAAAAGGCCGAGAGAATGAAGAGCGAGTTTCTCGCGGGTATTACCGGGGGATTGCAGGAGCCCATACGATTTATCAGGGACAAAAGTCGTGAACTGCTCTCCAGAAGCGAAGGCCGGGAAAGGGAAGGACTGGAAGCCATAGTTGCGGCCTCTTCCCGCCAGATGGAAATGACCAGGGATCTCCTGGATCTCTCCCTTGCCCAGGTCGAAGACTTTCCTCTCCATCCAGGTCTCTTCGACCCAGGACGATTTCTGGAGAACCTCGCCGCCGATCTCGGCATGCGCCAAGGACAAAGCCGCTCCCTTCGCCGGATTGAGCTGAAGATCCCCCAAGGCTCGGTGCTTCCCCTGGTCTGGGGCGATAAAATCAGACTCGCCCAGGTGATGAAAATATTTTTGGATTACTTCTTCCATGATTTGCGCCTTGAAGAAACAAGGCTGGAAGTTTCCATGCGGGAAAGCGGCCCGAGGTTGGCCGCCACCGGCAGGTGCCCCGGGGGGGACAGGGCGACGGGTACTATAGCGCGGCTGCGTTCCTGCATGGATTCGGATCCGGCGGCGGGACTGTCGGTGGAGAAAACCAGCATATCCATCGAACTCGCCAAACGCATCGCCCTCCTGCATGGCGCGTCCGTAGGGCTATCCGAATCAAGCCAGCGGCTTTGCCTGTATATCGACCTTCCATTCCCTTCCATGGATTCTTTCCACAGGATCGATCCCGAGAGCCGGGGCTCCTGGTCGATCGGATTGCTCGGAAGCGGCGCGCCGTCGCTTTTGCAAGAGCTTTACATCGGAAGGAGACTGCGGCGGATAGGGCTTTCGGACGCCCTTGACACCGAGGAACTTTTACGGGACCTCGGCCTGCTGTACATAGATCCGGCAACGATGAACAGCGAAGAGTTCTCCGCCGCGGAATTGCTCGTCGAGGATGGAAGATTCAGGCGTCTGGCTTGCATAGTGCCGGGCACTCTTGAGCAATCCCCGTTCTTCGAGGACCCGCGAAGCCTGGGGGAGATCCTGCGCCGGCATATGCCCCAACGGGACTCTCCCTGCCTCCTGGCCCTCGGCCAGGCTGTCGAACTGGGCTTGTTGGAGCGGAGCCTCGCGGGTAAGGCAGTTCCGGACCTCCGCGTTCTGCCCTGCCGTCGGCCCGAAGAAGTTTCGATTATCGCCGGGCGCGAGAAACCCCGTCTTATTATAATTTCTTCCCCGGGACCTGGCTTTATACAAGCGGTTCTGGCCATAGGAGCCCTCAACACCTCCCCCCTGCTCTGGTTGTTTGAAAGAGCGGAAGAGCTTAAGTTTCCTTCCCCGCTCTTCGAAAGGCCCAGAACCCTGGTCTGCAACGCAGGCCAGGGTTTCACCGATCTCGCAGCAAGCCTCGCAAGGGATATCCTCGGTGAAAAAAAGCCGCTGCTCCCGGCATCGACCGGAGCGATAGTAATCAAGGCTCTGCTTTATTTGAACAGGCATTTTAAGGAAAAGATTTCCCGCTGGAGGCTTTCCGAGGAGCTGAACGCCAGCGAAGATTACCTAAGTCGGATTTTCCGAAGCCAGATGGGCACAACCCTTTGGGATTACTTGAACAGGCTCAGGATCGCCTATGCCGTCGAGCTTCTCGCCGAAAGCTCCGATACCGTGGCTGAGGTGGCGGCCAGGGCGGGGTTTCAAGACCAGGCGTATTTTTGCCGGGTCTTCAAGCGACTTCAGGGAACGACGCCCGGAGCGCTGCGAAAGGAATCACAGCACGATGTCAGAAAAGTACAATAATCTGACGGAAAATTTGCAGATTTCCGGCCTACCATAAGAATGGAAGCCGTATGAGATCCGAAACCGGGGCTATCGAACTCAAGGCCAGCGCGGGCCGCTCGCACCCGTTCTGGAAAAATTTGAAGCGGCAGAAATCAGTCTATCTTCTCGCCTCGATCTCCCTGATATATTTTGTCGTCTTCAAATACGTGCCTATCTGGAACGCCCAGATCGCGTTCAAGGATTTCATGGCCCTGGACGGGGTGCTCGGAAGCCCCTGGGTAGGCCTGCAAAACTTCCGAGACTTTGTCAACTCCTATTATTTCTGGGAACTGATCCGTAACACCGTGATGTACAGTATCGGCAAGATGCTCGCCTCCATTCCCGCGGCGATTTTCCTTTCGGTATCGCTTTACGAGTGCAGAAACTATTATCTGAGAAAAACAGTACAGACCATCGCCTACCTGCCGCACTTCCTGTCCTGGGTAATCATGTACGCCATTCTGCTGGCCATACTTTCGCCCTCCAGCGGCATACTCAACGATCTGATCAAGCTGATGGGCGGGAAACCGATAAGCTTTCTCACAGAAACGAAGGCCTTCCCTTGGATTGTCGTTCTCTCCGACACGTGGAAGGAAATGGGTTGGAGCGCCATCATATTCTTAGCCGCCCTGATGGGCATAGACCCATCCCTCTTCGAGGCGGCGACGGTGGAAGGAGCCAGCGCCTGGCAGAGGGTTCGCCACATCACCCTGCCCTCCATCCGGCCGGTGATCGTCATGGTCGTGCTTCTGCGCTTGGGCACGATACTGGACGCGGGTTTCAACCAAATATTCATGCTGTATTCGCTACCGGTCTACAGCGTCGCGGATATCATCGACACGTGGATCTACCGGCAAGGTCTTCTTGAATTTCGCTTCGGACTGGCCACGGCGGTAGGATTATTCAAAGGTTTGTTCGGACTGATGCTCATCGTCGTATCCAACAAGCTCATCAAGCGCCGGACAGGCAGCGGCCTGTATTAGCGGGAGCAGGGCATGAAGAGCGCCATTCGACTGACAACATCGGACAGACTCTTCCATGTTATCGTAAACACCTGCTTATTGCTCATCCTCGCGCTATTCGTTATTCCGATCTGGAGCACTATCACCCTGTCCTTCCGCCCCAACACCTTCATCGGTTCGGCCTTGGACGGGATGCTCCTGCCCCCCTGGGAATGGTCCACCGCCGCGTATAAAGCGCTGCTCGGACATCGAACCTTTATCGTTTCGATCTTCAACAGCTTCCGTATTTTTCTGGAAGGCGTGGCTTCCGCCCTCTTCCTCACCGTACCGCTGGCCTACCTGCTTTCGATAAAAACCCTGCCGGGGAGGAAGTTCCTGTATGGGCTCGTTCTCGTCCCTTATTTGTTCAATGTCGGGCTGATCCCCAACTATCTTTTGGTTTCCAAGCTCGGCCTCATGGACCACCTGGCGGCGGTATACCTGCCCGGGGCGATTTCGGTCTACAACACCCTGATCATGAAGAGCTTCTTCGAGGGCATTCCCGAAGAGCTGAAGGAGTCGGCCAGGATCGATGGAGCCTCGGAGCTGGCGGTGCTGTGGAAAATAATACTGCCCTTGTCCAAGCCTATCCTGCTCACCATAGGGCTCTATTACGGCGTCCATTTCTGGAACGATTTCTTCAACGCCATGCTTTACATAAACGACAGCGCCCTCCAGCCGCTGCCCATCCTGCTGAGAAACATACTGCTCTCCTCGGGCATGAACGAATACGTGGAAGTGAACGCCTTCGGCGAAGCTCCCATAGCGGCTATCAAGGCCGCGAGCGTGCTTCTGGCGGCGATTCCCATGCTGGTCGCCTATCCCTTCATTCAAAAATATTTTGTCAAGGGTACCATGCTGGGTTCGGTAAAAGGCTAAAGCCGGGGCTCAAGACCCCGTGATGATAGAGAATTAAGGAGGTTCCCATGAAAAAAATGAAAGGAATCCTGTTTTGCTTCGTGTTCGCGCTCCTGGTCGCCGGTTCGGCCTTCGCCCAGGCGGACAAGCTGACGACCATCGAGATGTGGTACGGCGCGGCGATAACCGAAGCAGGCCCGCCGCCGGACGACTGGGTAGTCTATAAGCTGCTGCGGGAAAAGTTCGGTATCGATCTGAAGATCACCGCCGAGCCTTCCAACGAGAACGATCAGGACGTGAAGATTCTCGCCGCGGCGGCGGCCAATCAACTGCCCGATATTTTCATGGTGCGCAGGGATCCATGGCAGGTACTGATCAAGCAAGGGCTCGTGGCGCCGGTGGACGACATGTACGCGCTTATGCCCAATAGGGCGCCCAACCATTTCGACAAGGACAGTATCGCTTTCACTACAATACGGGGCAAGAGCTACGGCTTCGCCTTCCCAGGCTCCCTGCAGAAAAACGAAGGCCTGGTGATCCGCAAGGACTGGCTGGACAAGCTCGGCCTCAAGATGCCCGCCACCCTGGACGAGCTGTACGATGTCTGCCACGCCTTCACGTTCAAGGATCCGGACGGTAACGGCAAGCACGACACCTACGGGTATGGGGCCTTCGTGGAGCTCTTCGACCAGGAGCAGTATCTGGGCCGCCGCTTCGACCCCATCATGGGCGCCTTCGGCGTAGCCGGCACCTGGAATATGACAGCCGCCAATTTCGGCCTGAACGCCAAAAAACCTGAATTCTTCGAAGCCCTGCAGTTCGTCAAGAAGCTGGTGGACAACAAGGTTATCGATCCCGACTGGCCCAGCCTCAAGAAGGACGATTTCCGCGCCGCCTGGAAGCAGGGCAAGTTCGGAGTCATGAGAGAGCAGATGGCGGCCTTGGCCGCCGCGGCCAACTACGCCCCCTTCGACAAGAACTTCCCCAACGGGGAATGGGCTGCCCTGCCGCCCCCCAAGGGACCCAAGGGGCTTTCCGCCACCGGCATCTACGATTCCAACTACCGAATCTATGCCGTGTCGCCCAAGGCAATAAAAGCCGGCAAAAAGGAAGCCATCGCCAAGTTCCTGGACTGGATGGCCACCGACGAGGGATACAAGCTGATCGGCTGGGGCGTCGAGGGCGTCAACTATTCGATGGACGCGAACGGCGACATCACCGACAAGAATGTGCCGGCGGATACCAAGTTCTCCTCGCCCAAGGGGCAGACCGTCACCCAGCTGCGCAACATGGTGTTCTACAACAGCGACCTGGAGCTCGCGGCGCGTTATCCCTACTACAAAACCGCCAACGGTCGCACCTTGGGTCCCCGGACCTACCTGGGGACCTTCCAGTCCTACCCCTGGACCAATGTCACCGGCTCAGGCACCATCGCGCCCTCGCCCAACAACGCCGACCTGAAGCGCTACATCAACCAGAGCGTGCAGGAGTTCGTGCTGGGCAAGACGCCCCTCACCAAGGCCAACTTCGACGCCTTTGTTGTCCAGATGGACAAGTTGGGCGCCGCCGCCTGGGAAAAGGCCGCCCGGCAGCAGATGGAAGACAACGGGTATCTGCAGTAAGGCAGCATAAGAATTTAGCGTTTTGCTTCACGCCGAAGCCCGGGCGGACTGTCCCGGTCTAAAGCTTTGGCAAAACGCTATGGGTGGGGCGCGGTGAGGAATTCTTCCGGCCGCGCCCCTTTTCGGGTCAGCCATGGATACAACACAGCGAATCGGATATAAGGCACTCCTCGCGGGCCTCGTCGACGCGGCGCTCCAGGATTGCAGACCGGACACGGCCAAATGGAATTACGAAACCGGTCTCCTCCTCTGCGCGGTCCGAAATACCTCTCAAAAGCTTTTCGCGAACAGTCGCGACGACGCCTTGCGAAAAATCGCCGAGACCCTCGTCGCGCCCGACGGCTCCATAACCGGCTACAGGCTCGATGAATTCAACATCGACCAGATAAACGCGGGAAAGTTCATCTTGTCCATGTGGAAGGACAGCGGTGACGAACGTTTCAAAATCGCCGTGGAGCAACTCATACGACAGCTAGTCTCCCATCCCCGCACTCCTTCCGGTTCCTACTGGCATAAAAAGATTTACCCCAACCAGGTCTGGCTGGACGGCCTCTATATGTTCGGCCCCTTCGCCGCCCGCTACGCAGCGGAGTTTTACAGTCCAAAACTCTTTGACGACATCTGTCTCCAGCTTTTCCACGTGAGGGATGGAATGAAGGACGAAGCGTCGGGGCTTTACTACCACGCCATGGACGAGTCCCGCCTTATGGGCTGGTCTGACCCCATCTCGGGGCTCTCGCCCCATATCTGGGGCCGGGCGGTGGGCTGGCTTTCCATGGCCCTGGTGGATGTGCTGGATTGGCTTCCGGAGAACTATTCCGGGCGGCCCGGCCTCATCGCCATGTACCGGGACCTCATGAAGGCCGTCGCGAAAGTTCAGGATGGCTCGGGGCTCTGGTTCCAGATACTCGACATGGCTGGCGCGCCCGGAAACTATCTTGAAGAATCGGCCTCGGCGATGTTCGCCTACGGGTTTTTAAAAGGTATGCGTAGGGGGATTCTGGAACCTGCCGTTTTCGTCAAGCCCGCCGAAAGGGCGCTGGCGGGAATTTGCGATCGTTTTGTTACCCGCGACACGGTCGGACGGGTCCATGTGGGAGGCATCTGCAAGGTGGCCGGCTTAGGGGGTAATCCTTACCGCGACGGTTCCTATGCCTATTACTTGAGCGAGCCCATAGTCTCGGACGATTACAAGGGTACCGGCCCTCTGATCCTCGCGCTCTGCGAAGCCTGTCGGCAATTCTGACCGGTTTTAAAGAAGGCGACAAAACGAGAAGACAGCGGACCTCCAGGACAAACACGCTAAATCCATTTCCTTATCTTGAAATAGACCAGTTCCCCGATCACCACCACGCCCATCAGGCCGAGGGCTGCCGGGTAACCCCAGGGCTGCGCCAGCTCGGGCATCAGGTGGAAATTCATGCCATAGACCCCGGCGATGAAGGTTATGGGGATAAAAATGGCCGAAAGTATGGTGAGAACCTTCATCACCCTCGACATGTTGGTGTTTATCTCGGTGAGATGCAGCTCGATGATGGACGAAGTGTGCTCCCGGTATGATTCCAGCGCCTCGATAGCCTGTATGGAGTTCTCATAGAGGTCCCTCAGATAGGGCACCAGGGATGCTTGCATCTGGATAGAATCGGTGCGCGCCAGGGCGCTGATGGAATCCCGCACCGGCCAGATCACCCTGCGCATCCGCGCCAGTTCGCGTTTCAATCCCTGGATGCCACGGATGAAAATTCCATCATCCTCGGTTCCCAGGGTCTCGTCGAAAGCCTCCAGCCTGTCGCCTAGGCGTTCCAGAATGATGAAATAATTGTCGACGATATTATCCATCAGGGCGTACAAAAGATAATCCGCTCCGTATTTGCGCAAACGTCCTCCGCCGGCCATAATCCGCTCCCGTATCGCTTTAAAGCAGTCGCCGGGACGTTCCTGGAAGGAGATCAGTATTTTACCCTTCAGAATAAAGCTAACTTGCTCGTACTCGATCGATCCGTCATCGTGCATGGTGAGCATCTTGGTGATGAGAAAAAGGTAGTCGTCGTAATTTTCGAGCTTGGGTCGATGTTCCACCGTGAGGATGTCCTCGACCACCAGGGGATGGATCCCCAGAATCGCGCAAAGTTTTTCCACGCCTCCGCCCGACAATCCGTTGATATTGATCCAGTTCACGACATCAGGATCGATGAGGGCGGCCAGTTCGTTGACGTCCTCGGGTATGCGCACAACGGCAGAAGCTTCCTCGTAAGAATAGAGGGAATAGGTGGCTGTAGTGGGCTCGGTGTCGCCGATATAGGTGGCCGATCCCGGAGGCAGGCCCGCCGTCTCTTCCGACACCCCGGAAAACGGCAACTTCGAAGCTCGCCTTTTTTTCCTTCCAGCTTCTGTTTTTTCGTCCTTGCCCGATCGCAGCTTCGTCCGGAATTTACGCTTCATAGCATATAGACTAGTGTTCGGCAGCCCCCAAATCAACACACTCGCAGCACGCTGCCGCGGGGCAGAAAACCAGCCTGAGAATCAACCCATCCGGTATTCGTCCGCCAGAGATGTTCCCTTTCGCTAGAACGGGCAGCATCATGCAAAAGAGAAGTTTTCACTGGCGCAATCCTTGAATTTGGCATACGCTGATTATTAGGAGGCAAATATGGAATATTCCCCCGGTCCCATATTGAGCAATCTCGCCAAGGCGTTGGAAAAGCAGTACAGAGCCCATGAGGCTGAGCTGATGTGGAAGGTGGCGGGCTATTTCGATGATTTCCAGCCCGCGCCGGAGTTCCCGGATTTTACCAGCCTGGTAAGGTCGCTGACGGCAGACGAAGCCGAATACCTGGAACCTGTTCGGCAGGCCTCTGCCGCGACTGAGAACAAGGCTGCCGACAGGGGCGCGCTTAGAGCCGCCACCTGGGGCGGCAAGGTCAATGCGATACAAAAATCACTGGCCGACCGATACGCAAAGAAGGGCGATGAACTAATAGAGGGTAAAAAGCTCTTTGTCTGCGAGGCCTGCGGTTTTATGTTCCTGGGCGACCAAGCCCCGGACATCTGCCCGGTCTGCAAGGCCCCCGCCCTGCGGTTCGCCGCGGTAGCATAGGAGGACGCCATGCACGCTGTACGAAATTTACGACTCTGCACCAAAGACTGTGTTTGCCTTTTCGTCTGTCCCACAGGGGCTACCGATACGGAGAACGGACAGATTGATTTTGAAAAATGTCTGGACGGCTGCCGAAGATGCGTGGACGCCTGCCCTTCCCACGCGCTGTCCCTGGTAATGGATAATTACCCATCACGTCCCGCCAAGGATACAGCTGTCGTTGAGGCTCTGATGAATTTCATGGAACAAAAGCACAGGGAAGAATCCCTGGCCAAGGCATTGGCAGTCAGCGCGGCAACGTCGGCAAGGGCCAAGCTAGCCAAGGCCTTGGCTGTGTCGTTACGAATACTCGCCGAAGACGGTGCCCGGGAAGCCGGCTACATGATACCCCAGAGCACAGCGTCCAAGGCTTACCTGGAAAAGCTTCTGGCGGAGCGCCCTGTCGTCGCGGGAAAGCAGTTCCCCGAGGCGGAGCTCAGGGAACTGCTTCAGCTTCTATAAGGATTTCTGCTTCGAAACTACTTTTTAGTTGCCCACCATCATTGCGGCAACGTCGGCCTCTGCGGTGCCGATGCCCTTGATGCCGAATTTTTCCACCAGGACGGTAGCCACCGCCGGGGAAAGGAATCCGGGGAGGGTGGGCCCGAGCCTGATATTCTTGAAGCCCAGATAGAGAAGAGCCAGAAGCACCAGCACCGCCTTTTGCTCGTACCAGGCGATATCGAAGGACAGGGGAAGCTTGTTCACGTCGTCCAGGCCGAAGATTTCCTTCAGCTTGAGGGCCACCAGGGCGAGGGAATAGGAGTCGTTGCACTGGCCTGCGTCCAGCACCCGGGGTATGCCGCCGATATCGCCCAAATCGAGCTTGTTGTAGCGGTACTTGGCGCAGCCGGCGGTGAGGATGACCGCGCCCTCGGGCAGGGCTTCGGCCACGTCGGTATAATAGGAACGTCCGGACTGGCGTCCGTCGCAGCCGCCCATGACTACAAAGCGCTTGATCGCTCCGGACTTGACCGCGCTCACCACGGTGTCGGCCAAGGCAAACACCTGATCGTGGGCGAAGCCGCCGACGATGGTGCCGTTTTCCAGCTCCTTAGGCGGCGGACAGGTCTTGGCCAGGGCGACTATGGCCGAAAAGTCCTTCATCTTCCCCGGTTTCCGGTCGGCGATATGGACGCAGCCATCGAAACCCACGACGCCGGTGGTGAAGACCCTGGACTTGTAGGACTCCCGGGGCGGCACGAGGCAGTTGGAGGTGAAGAGCACAGGGCCGCCGAAGGCTTCGATGTCCTGGGTCTGGGACCACCAGGAGCCGCCGTAGTTTCCATAGAGGTTGTCGTATTTCTCGAAGAAGGGGTAATAGTGGGCGGGGAGCATCTCGCCGTGGGTGTATACATCGATACCCGTGCCCTTGGTCTGTTCCAGCAGATCGTGCAGATCCACCAGGTCGTGGCCCGAGATGAGGATACCCGGACGGTTGCGCACCCCGGTGCGCACCTTGGTGATCCTGGGGCTGCCATAGGTACCGGTGTTGGCGGAGTCGAGAAGAGCCATGGCGTCCACGCCGAATTTTCCCGTTTCCAGCACCAGGGCGGTGAGTTCGTCCAGGCTCTTGGAGCTGTCGGTGAGATCGGCCAGGGCCCTGAGCATGAACTGGAACACTTCCTTGGACTTCTTGCCGATAGCCCAGGCATGCTCCACGTAGGCCGCCATACCCTTGAGGCCATAGAGGACCAGAGACTGGAGGGCGCGTACGTTCTCGTCGGCGATTTCCTTCCAGCCACCGATGCCGGCCGCTGCGGCGGCACGGATGGTCTCCACATTGGCAGCGCTCCAGGTGGCGGCGTTGGGCAATCCGCCGCTTAGCTTCCCGCCGGCTGCCACGAAGGCGGCGCGGAGGGAATCCCTATGAGCCAAGCCTTCGGCGATCCAGCGCTCGAAGTCGGAAGGGGAAAAGTTGGCGTTGGTGATGGTGGCGAAGAGCATCCTATCGACAAAGAAAGCCGCGTCCTCGTCGTAGACGCCCTTTTCGGCGGCCTTTACCGCCCAGAAGCCGATCCCCTTGCAGACATGCAGGACGAGATCCTGCAGATCCGAAACCTCGGCGGTCTTGCCGCATACACCCTTCGCGACGGCGCAGGCGGTGTTTTTCATTGTTTCCTGACACTGATGGCAAAACATGGCTTCTCCTTTGTTCTATTGTTTATTCCGGCATCCTGGGGACACCGTTTATAGTGTACACCCCTATTCAGGTACCGCAAGAAAATGCCGCCGCGATATCGGCGACCGTTGAATTCCGCAGGGTATCGACCAGCAGTCGTTTCGCATCGACACAGAGCCTATGAAAAGCGCAGGTCCTCGTTACGCATATCGGCTTGGGAAACAGGCAATAATTTACCGGCAGAGGCCCGTCCAGAGCTTCCAGCACTTCCAGGCAGGCCGTCTGAGCCGCCGGTTTTTTGAGCGAAAAGCCTCCCCCTATTCCGCGGGTCGAGGCGATAATTCCCTTATTCGCCAGGCTTTGGAGTATCTTGGCCATGTAGCTGGGCGAAAGACCGAGCCGTTCGGCCGCCGCGCCGGCGGCGATGCTTCCCCCGTTGCACTCCGCCAGCGCGAGGGCGTGGAGGGCCGCGCCGGTTCTGTCCGAAATACCGATAATCCGGTCCACATTCTCTCCTGGTTCACCTAAATCGGATATTGGTATCTTATTTATCGATTTTCCGATTTTTAGTCAAGTGCCCTAGCGCGGGTATTCGTATCGGCTACACATCCGTCGCGTTTCATGGCACAATTGTTGACGGCGCATTTACGCACCCAGGGGTATCATCATGCTCGTACCATTCATCAACCGCCTTCTCCATTGGTTCGTAACCGGCGTCAGCACGACCGTTCTGTCCCTCATGATGCTGTCGAAAGGATGCTCCCTCGAAACATTGGGATTGGTGATGGCGATCGCATCGTTGTTCGTTGTGGTATTCGAGTTTCCCAGCGGGATTCTTTCCGACATGGTCGGACAAAAGAAAGTTTACCTCTTCTCGTTAACCATTTCCATCGTCGGTTACGCCGTGATTTTGATGACGAACAGTTTTCTGGGGCTTATGGTGGGTTTTTCGTTTTACGGCATAGCCAGGGCGTTTTCCTCCGGATCGGTGGAAGCTTTGTTCATCAACAATTACATACGGATAGAGGGTAAGGAAAAACTGCATACCCTCATCAGCTGGATGAACAGCGGCGAGATCATCGGACTGGCCACCGGCGCCCTGCTCGGAGGTTTCATACCGGCCATCTGGGCGAGGTTCTTCCCCGATAAAAACAAGTACAACGGCAATCTGATCATCCAGATATGCGTCCTGGCGGTGCTATTGGTTTTTACTTTATTCGGCGTAAAGGAAGGTGCCGAAACGGAAAAAGGGAAACAGACGTTGGGCGACCATGTGCGCGAGTCCACGAAACTGATTTTAAACACCAGAAGCATCCTGCTCCTGGTGATCGGAACCATGGTCTGGGGTTTTTGCTTCAACTCGATCGAGGTTTTCTGGCAACCCAACGTAAAGGGAATTCTGGGCTCCGATTCCCAAACATGGATTTTCGGCCTTATCAACAGCGGCTACTTCCTCGCCTCACTGGTCGGCGTGGGGGTAATCAACCTCGTACTGCGGAAACGCAGAATCTCCCAGAGCCTCATTCTCGTGATATCCAGATTATGCGTAGGTCTGCTGATTGTGGTTTTGGCGCTTCAAAAAAGCCTCTTGTCCTTCACCGGCATTTATCTCTTCCTGTTTATGATCAACGGAATAATGAATATTCCCGAAGGAACCATGCTCAATTCACTCCTGCCCGACGACAAGCGCTCATCGCTTCTATCGTTTTCATCGCTTATGCTGCAGTTGGGCGGCATTATAGGATCGGTCCTCTTCAGCAGGCTGGTCAAGACGCTCCGGATCTCAGGAGTCTGGATAATAGCGGGCATTGTGTTCGGAATTTCCGGCCTGTTGTACCTATACATTCGAAATCCAGCCATGCCGGGATCGAGGGTGCGCCCAAATGACTAAGCTGACCAGGGATTTCTACACCAGGGACGCGTTGAGCGTCGCAAGGGACCTTCTGGGAAAGCGCCTGGTCCGAATAGTCGATGGGCGGGAAATCTCCGCGATGATCGTGGAAACCGAGGCGTATATGGGCATCGACGATAAGGCCGCTCATTTTTACGCTGGACGAAGGACGCCCCGCGTGGAGATCATCTATGGAAAGCCTGGCTTCTCCTATGTTTTTTTCATCTATGGCATGCATCATTGCTTCAATATAGTGACAGGCCCCGAGGGCATTCCCCAGGCCGTTTTAATTCGAGCCGCCGAACCGGTCAGCGGACTCGAACGGATGGCCCAAAACAGGTTCGGAAAGGCCTATGCGCGGCTCGAAAAAAAACAACTAATTCAATTGACCAATGGTCCGGGGAAATTATGCGCAGCCCTGGCGATTCACAGGGACTGCAACGGCATGGATCTCTGCGGCGACGAATTATTCCTGACGGACCACGACGCCGAGGCTTTCGAAGTCCTATCATCGAGGAGAATCGGCATCGACTACGCAGAGGAAGCCAGGGAGTTCCCGTGGCGGATGTATATCAAGGATAACCGATATGTATCGGTAAAGGGATAAGGCCCCCGCCACCCTTTTCAAAACACGCGGGGCTGCCCCGGATTCCTCCAGGACAGCCCCGCACACAGCAGGCTTACTATAAAACTTATTCCAGCACCGCGCCCTTGTTGCCCGATGTGGTCACCCGGCGATAACGGTCCAGAAAATCGCTGTCCACGGGTTGCGCATAGGGTTTCCATTGGGCTTTGCGGCGCGCCAGTTCGGCCTCGTCCACGAGAATATCCAGCTTCTTGGCCGGGATATCGACGCTGATCATGTCGCCTTCGCGCACCAGCGCGATAGGTCCGCCCGCGGCGGCCTCGGGGGAGACATGGCCGATGGAGGCGCCCCTGGAAGCCCCGGAGAATCTCCCGTCCGTGATGAGGGCTACGGTCTTGTCCATGCCCATGCCGGCCAGCGCGGAGGTGGGGGTGAGCATCTCGCGCATCCCCGGGCCGCCCTTTGGGCCTTCGTAGCGGATCACCAGCACATCGCCATCCAGGATCTTTCTCGCCTTGATCGCGGCGAAGGCGTCCTCCTCGCTGTCGAACACCCGGGCCGGTCCCTTGTGCACCAGCATCTCGGGGGCCACCGCCGACTGCTTGACGACGGCGCCATCGGGAGCCAGGGAGCCCTTAAGAATAGCCAGACCTCCGGTGGCGTGGTAAGGCCTGTCCAAGGGTCGGATCACCTCCGGATTCTTGACCTGCGCGCCCTTGATGTTTTCCCGCACAGTTTTTCCCGTGGCCGTGATGCACTCGCCGTGGAGCAGGCCTTTAGCCGACAACTGGGCCATGAGGGCCTGGACGCCGCCGGCCTGGTAGAGATCCTGGATGTGGTGAGAGCCGCCGGGCGACATGGAGCAGAGATGGGGCACCTTGCCTCCGATTTGATTGAAGAGTTCGATGTCGAAATCCACTCCCGCCGCATGGGCGATCGCGGGCAGGTGCAGGGTCGTGTTCGTCGAGCCGCCCAAGGCGAGATCCACGGCTATGGCGTTTTCGAAAGCCTTCCGCGTAAGAATATCCCTCGGCTTAATGTCCTTTTCCACGAGATTCATGATGGCCCTGCCGGCATCCTTGGCCAGGCGGTCCCGGGCGGCGTATACGGCTGGAATCGTGCCGTTGCCGGGAAGGCCTATGCCGAGGGCTTCCATCATGCAGTTCATGGTGTTGGCGGTGAACATGCCCGAACAGGAGCCGCAGCCCGGGCAGGCGGCGTTTTCAACCTCCAGAAGTTCCTCGTCGGTAGCTTTACCGACAATGTGCTTGCCGACCGTTTCGAAGACCGTGTTGAGATCGACCTCCTTGCCGTGGAGCAATCCTGTCAGCATGGGACCGCCGGATACTACGATCGAAGGGATATTGAGCCGCGCCGCGGCCATGGCCATGCCGGGTATTATCTTGTCGCAATTGGTCACCAGCACCAGGCCGTCGAAGGCATGGGCCCGGGCCATCACTTCCATCGAATCCATTATCAACTCCCGGGAAGGCAGGGAGTACTTCATGCCTATATGGTTCATGGCGATTCCGTCGCAGACCCCGATGGTGGGGAACTCGATGGGCAGCCCCCCCGCGGCGTAGATACCCGCCTTGACCGCGTCCACGATCCTGCGCAGATGGACATGGCCGGGTATTATCTGGTTATACGCGTTAGCCACCCCTATCCAGGGCCGCTCTATCTCCCAATCGGTATAGCCCGCCGCCTTCATCAAGGAACGGTGCGGGGCGCGCTCGGGACCTTTTTTCGCTTGATCGCTTCGCATTATATACTCCCATTTTTGGTCTTACCAAGGTAAGACCATTGTTGCTTAAATCGTAGACCGGCGGTATTATGATGTCAAGCTTATTTAGGAGCGCTTATGGAGAAAAAAAGGGAAGACTTGGTAAGGTGTCTTCAAAAAATGATTTTAAATCCCGATGTTTTTTCCAGCGGCAAGCTGCCTCCGGAACGGGAACTGGCTCTACGGCTGGGCGTTAGCAGGGCTCTCCTGCGGGAAGCGATCATCACCCTGGAAGCGCTGGGATATATAGAAATCAGAGAGCGCCAGGGCGCGTTCATAAAAGCCCCGGAATCGGCCGATTTCTCCGCCAGCATGAAATACGCCATCTTCTGGCCCGGGGATTTGCTCATAAACCTCATGGAAATGCGTCTTCTCATCGAACCGCCCATCGCCGGCCAGGCAGCGCTTCGCCGGACCGGGGAGGAACTCTCCCGCATGCGCGCCTGCATCGCCCAACTCGCCGCCGCGCAGAATACTCCCGATGCAGGCTCTTCCTCAGGCGCCCAATGGGACTCGATGCTCCACATGCTCGTCGTGGAGGCGGCGAAAAATCCCCTCCTTACCCGCCTTTACGAAGGCATGCGTTCCACCATGGATAATTACATCACCATCAGCCGCCAAAGGCTCCTCGCCCTGGAAACCTGGCCGGCCAAAATATTGAGCGAGCACACCGCTTTAGTCGACGCCATAGAAGCGCGAAACGCCGTAAAAGCCGAAGAAGCGCAGCGGCGTCATCTGTCCAGCGCCCTGGAGAAGTTGCGCGACATCTCAAATTCCCCGGGGCGGAAAGCCGATATCGGCGAAGGTCTCATATAGGGTATGGTTCGATCATGGATATCATCGAAGTAAAAAACTCGGTCGGCCGGGCCGCTCTGTTCGAATTCTCCCGTTCCGGCGGTCCCGGCGGCCAGAACGTCAACAAGGTCAACACCAAGGTTACCCTCAAAGTGGCGGTGGACGCGATAGAAGGCTTGAACGAAACGGAGCGGCGAAGGCTTCGGGAGAAATTGGCCGGCAGAATAAACGGCCAAGGCTTTCTCGTCCTCCAGGTTCAGGACGAACGCAGCCAGAAAGCCAATAGAGCCACGGCGCTGGAACGCCTTTTCAAACTCGTCCTCGCCGCCGCCAAGCGACCGACGCCCCGAATACCCACCAAACCCGGCAAGGCCGCCAAACAGCGGCGCCTTTCGATCAAAAAAGCCCGCAGCCAGTCCAAGATCGATAGAAGGAAACCTGTCATCGACTAAAAAGGCGGATGGGCGGAAGAGCGCTCAATCCCGATTTTCGAACTGGCTGTTGTAGAGGCCGGCGTAAAAACCATTCTTGCGCAAAAGCTCCTCATGACTGCCCTGCTCCACAATATCGCCCTTGTCCATGACCAGAATCAGGTCGGCGTCGCGTATGGTGGAAAGCCTGTGGGCGATGATGAAGCTGGTTCTTCCCTTCATGAGATTGCCCATGGCCTTCTGAATCAGAACCTCGGTATGGGTATCCACCGAGCTGGTCGCCTCGTCCAGGATCAGCAAGGGAGGATCGGCCAATATGGCCCGGGCGATGGTGAGCAGCTGTTTCTGCCCCTGGGAGATATTGCTCGTCTCCTCGTTCAGCACCGTATCGTAACCATCGGGAAAGGCGCGGATAAAATGGTCGGCGTGGGCGGCCCTCGCGGCGGCATAGACCTCCTCCTCGCCCGCCTCCTGTCTGCCGTAGCGGATGTTTTCCATGATCGTGCCGGAAAAAAGCCAGGTATCCTGCAGCACCATCCCGAACAGCCTGCGCAGGTTCTTTCTCGGGTAGTCGATGATATTTCTGCCGTCCAACGCGATTTCCCCTTCATCCACATCGTAGAAACGCATGAGGAGCTTCACCATGGTAGTCTTGCCAGCCCCCGTGGGGCCTACGATGGCCACCCGCATTCCCGCCCGTATTTCCGCGGAAAAAGAGCGGATGACCGGGGCGTCCTTGGAATAGCCGAATTTCACGCCCCGGAAATCGATATCCCCTTCAATTCCGGGCTTCTCCCCAGCGGCGCCGGCATCGGGTTTTTCCTCTTCCTCCTCCAAGAACGCGAAAACACGTTCCGCCGAAGCGGCGGTCTGCTGGAGGACATTGGAGATATTGGCGATCTGGGACATGGGTTGGGTGAAGGATCGAATGTACTGGATGAAGGCCTGCACATCGCCCAGGGTTATCGCCCTGGATGCGGCCAGATAGCCGCCCAGGATGGTCACGCCCACGTAGCCGAGGTTTCCCACGAAATTCATCACCGGCATCATGATGGAGGAAAGGAACTGGGATTTCCACGCCGAATGATAGAGGGTATCGTTGAGTTCATCGAAAGCGGCCTGATTCCTGGCCTCCCCGTTGAACGCTTTCACCACGCCGTGGCTGGAGAATATTTCCTCTATGTGCCCGTTCACGTGGCCTAGATATTCCTGCTGCCGGCTATAGTATTTTTGGGATTTCCCCACCACGAAGCGAATGATACCCAGTGAAATGGGAATGGTGACAAAGGCGACCAGCGTCATCAGCCAACTGATGCTGAGCATCATGACAAAGGCGCCAAGAATACCCACCACGGATATGATCATCTGGGAAAGACTCTGGTTCAGGGTTTGGTTGACCGTATCCACGTCGTTGGTCATTCTCGAGAGCACTTCGCCGTGGCTGGTCTTGTCGAAATAGCTCAGGGGCATGCGGTGTATCTTGGCCTGGAGATCCCGTCTGAATCGTTCCGTCATCGCCGCCGAGACCCCCGCCATGATCCAGCCCTGGAGATAGGACAAAAGCGCCGAGAAAAGATAGAGTCCCAGGACAATTCCCAGTATGCCCGCCAAAGCTTCGAAATCTATACCGGGTCCGCCCCGCAGGCTCGACATGACTCCTTCCGCCAGCTTTGTCGTCGCCTTTCCCAGCACCTTAGGCCCGAAGATGGAGAACACTGTCGAAAAGGCGGCGAGCAGGATAACCATGCCGGTCCGGTATTTGTAAACCCCCATGTACCCCAGGAGCTTCTTCATCGTGCCCGCAAAATCCCTGGGCTTTTCGCCCTTGAGCATCGCGTGGGGCCCCCCTCGCCCGAGGGCGGCTCCGGGACGCATGGGCCTTGCCGTGGAAGAATCGGCCGCGTTCCGGCCCTGGGGCGACGCCGCGCTATTGTTCGGCTTATTCTCGGCGGCGCTCATACCAACTCCTCGGCGCTCAGCTGGGACAGGGCTATATCCCTGTATACCTCGCAGGTTTCCATCAGCTCGGCGTGGCGGCCCTTTCCCACCATCTTGCCTTCATCCAGCACGATGATTTGATCAGCCCCTTTGATGGTGGCAACCCGCTGGGTCACCAGGATCACCGTGCTATCGGCCAACTTCTCCGTCAGGGCGGCCCTGAGTTTTTTGTCGGTAGTGAAATCGAGGGCAGAAAAACTGTCGTCAAAGATGAAGACAGGCCCCTTTTTCATCAGCGCCCGGGCGATGGTGAGGCGTTGACGTTGGCCGCCCGAGAAGTTCATTCCGCCCTGGGACACCGGAGCTGATATCCCGCCGGGAAGGGCCCGCACGAACTCCTTCGCCTGGGCGATTTCCAAAGCCCTGTCCAGGTCCTCGGAGCCAGCTTCGTCCCTGGCGTAGCGCAGATTGCTCTCCACGGTGCCGGAGAAAAGCGAAGCCTTCTGGGGCACAAAACCGATCAAATCGCGCAATGCCTTCTGCTTTACCGACCTGACATCCACTCCGTCGATACTCACCGACCCTTCGGTGACGTCGTAAAATCTAGGCACGAGGCTCACCAGCGTGGTCTTGCCCGCGCCCGTGGTGCCTACGACCGCCGTAACCTTGCCGGGACGGGCGGTGAAATCTATCCTGTGCAACACGTCCTCGTTCGATCCGGGATAACGGAAACTGACATTGTCAAAGCGCACAACGCCGCCGGGCTTATCGGGAAATACCGCGGGCGAAGGCGGGTCGACGACACTGGTCCCGGTGGTCAGCACCTGGTGGATCCTGTCGGCGGAAATGGAAGCCCGGGGAATAATGATGAGAATCATGGACATCATCATGAAGGAAAAGAAAATCTGCATCGAATATTGCATGAACGCCATCATGTCGCCGATCTGAATCTGCGACTGGGCGATTTCCTTGGCCCCCACCCAGACGATGAGAATGGAGATCCCATTCATGATGAGGGTGATCAAGGGCATCATGAGCGCCATGATCCTGGATACGAAGAGCATGATACCGGTGAGTTCGGCGTTGACTTCTCCGAAGCGTTGTTCTTCCTTTTTTTCCGTGGCGAAGGCCCGGATGACCATCATGCCTGTCAGGTTTTCGCGGAGCACGAGATTGAGCCTGTCCACCAAGGCCTGGATCCGCTTGAACCTGGGCAGGGCTATGGAAAACACCGCCAGCACGATCGCCAGGAGGATTCCCACCGCCAGGGCGATGATCCACCACATGGATGAGGCTTTCGAGGTGGCTCTGATTATTCCCCCGATTCCTATGATCGGAGCGAAGAACAACATCCGCATGGCCATATTGCTGACCATCTGGATCTGGGTGATGTCGTTGGTGGAACGGGTGATGAGGGACGCGGTGGAAAACTTGTCCATTTCGGCGGACGAGAAGTCCTGGACCTTGGAAAAGATCGCCCTGCGCAGATCCCTGGCCACGCCCGAGGCGGTCCGGGAGCCGAAGTAACCCACCGCTATGGTGGCAGCCACCGCCAGCAGGGTAAGGGCGAGCATTATGCCGCCCATCTTGAGTATGTAAGCCGTCTGCCCCTGTCCTTCTCCGCCCCTCATGATGCCGATATCCACTATCTTGGACATATAGTCGGGCAGGGCCAGCTCCGCGTTGGCCTGGATGAAGAGGAGCAAGAAAACAAGGAGAATGTTCCCGATGTAGGGTTTGTAATACTTGAGTATTTTGAGCATAGTTGTGCCTGCTCTAAAATACGTAAAGGGCGGTCAGGGGTCAAATAGGACAGGTAAATATTTTTCCGGCCGCCGGCCCGCTTCGACGGCCGAAACTTCTAGGAAACGCCCCGGCCTATTCTGTTTTTACCCGCCGTATCCAAGATAGTACTTTGTTTTTATCGACCCAACATGGCTTGCCTTGCTTTTATCACACATCGCCCGAGAGCCGTAAACTTTCAATCCTGCCTAGAGGCTTTCCAGCACCTTGTCCGCGTGCCCGGCGGGAGTGACCTTGGGGAAGACCTTGATCACCGTACCCGAGCCGTCGATAAGGAAGGTCGAGCGGATCACGCCCATCACTTTCCTGCCGTACATGGTTTTTTCACCGTACGCCCCGTAGGCTTGCATGGTCTTTTTATCCGGATCGGAGAGAAGGATAAAGGAAAGGGAATGCTTGCGGCGGAATTTGTCGTGGGATGCGCCGGAGTCGGGGCTTATGCCCACCACCTTCGCGCCCTTGGCCGCGAATTCAGGCTCCCGGTCGCGAAAACTACAGGCTTCGATGGTGCAGCCCGGCGTATCGTCCCGGGGGTAGAAATAGAGCACCAAGGGGCCGCCGGCGAAATCCGCCAGGGTCCACACTTTGCCGTCGGCATCGGAAAGGGAAAAATCAGGGGCTTTAGCGCCAACTTCGATCATCGAAAGGCCTCCTTATATGTCGAACTCTTACATTATATGTCGAACTCTTACATTATATGTCGAGTTCTTACATTTAGTTTATTTAATATAACATTATTCGAGCCTGGGGTCAGTATAAGGGGAAATTCAACGATAAAAAACGCAATTGAAACGCAGTTTTTTAATGTATCGGGGATTATTTCAAAAGTAGTTATTAGTGTAGCAACCAACGGCAAGGCTCGTAATGCTTGATAATCAATCCAATTACATGCACAGGGCGCATTAGCGGCTTTCCTTGACACGGGGGGCGACGCGAATCTTGGAACCGATGACTATCGTCTTCCAGTGGCGTGTTTGGTACCTCTACGTCTACTGTTGTCTCCGTAAAGGATATCGATTATTCCGGGTGTCGTGGATTCGGAAGCAAGAAATTCTGGGCAAACGGTTCCGACAGCGAAGTCGTAGCTTTGAGGATTTTTTTCATGACAACGCGCCAAAAGAATGGGGAATATTATGGAATTGACTTTAAAACTCTCGAAAAAAGTGACTGCCTTGGTGGAAGAGATTCATCCCCACATACCCGGGGGACATCACGGCGTCCGCCAGTTCGTCGTGCATTTCCACGTCGCCCGAAAGGCTTTCACCGTTTTCTAGCAACTCGACGGATTTGACGTTGCCGAACTTGGGCATCCAATCGGCAAGCTTATGGCCCAGCGACACCGGGCACTTCCCGTCGAAGGTCTCCGCGCAGTCGGCAAGATCGGTCTTAGTGACGACGATTCCGTCGGGGCCGAACATGCCAATGTGAGCGAGTTCCCGTTTTATGGTCTTCATGCCCCTTATGATGGCGAGGATCGGGGCGATTTGCTCGAAAGTGGCGGAATGTCAAAAAATGCGGAGGATTGCCGTGGACGCGTCCAAAATCAAAAACCGTGGAATTTCACCATCTATGGTGGTTCGATCAAATTTAAACACTTTTTAAACAGGTTGACGGGCAAGTCAGAGGTAACGGTACCTAGGCTGATGCGAAACTTCCTCAAAAAGTCACGGTTTTTAGAAAATCATCTCACCCGATTCGACCGCTTTCCGGGTTTTTTCGTCCCACTCTTCGGCCTGGGGATCGTAAGGTTTCCCCTCGACAAGGGCTCGTTCGAGGCGGACAACAAGAGCGTCATGAGACAATGTGGTATCAAAAAGGGAAAAACCATCGTTCGCATCATCCTTAAACCGCTCATGGTACCGATCGATAAGTTCGCCGAGTTTCTCAGGCATTCTTCCTTCATACATAGCGGTATGTTACCTCCTCGCAAGGGCATCTTCAACGGCTTTGCACGTTCGCGACGCATAGGCAGAAAGCTCGCTCCATAGTGCCGTATCGCCCGAGGCTTTAACGGTAAAGAGATCCGCAAAAACTTCAACCTCGCGCCTTCCTGGAATGTGCCAGTATCGCATAGGGTGTCCCCACCGTCCCTGGATTCTTCCACAGGTAAGTCCCGAGAAAAGATCGCTCGCCGCCGGAAGATTCTCCCAGCCTTTGTCGACCATGTCTTGCTTGAGCCTTTCCCCCAACTCAAAAATGGTCCCAGTTTTAGTGTCAATAAGCGACGATAGATCCTCGTTGAAGGCTGCCTTAAATTCGGCACTTTTTATAAATGAAGAGAGCATCTCGTAATCAAGGCCGTGCCCGAACTCATGAACAAAGACGTCTGGCCCGGAGCTGCGCCGCACGACGATCGTTTTTGTTGAGGGGCTATAATATGACCGCCCGCGGGGCGGAGCGAGCCTATATGAGAAATCATCGATATGGGCGGCTACTATGGTGCGAACCTCATCCGGGGCATTTTTAAAGGCCCTCTCGGCCATAGTCTTAATCCTAGCGTCTTGGATAGCAGAGAAGGATATTTCCACCGCAGAGGAAATGGTCTTTTTAGCGCGGGGCTTCGGCGACGCCATGGTCTTCTTGCCTTCGGCGCTTATGATCTCAATATCGCGTCGCTTTATCCCAAGGCTTTCGGCGAATACTTCAATATCATGCATGATCCCATACTCTCGTGCGCGCTCTACCATACTTGGCGTCATCTGGTAAAATGATTCGGTTTCGATAGGATTGCCACCAAATCCTTTAGCTACTGGCTCCTGGTCAAGAGATTCCACGTCGGAAGGCTTCCATTCTGGATTCTCCTCGCGGATCTGATCCATTTCTTCGGAGTAAATGCCCCGTACAGTGGAACGACACTTAAAGTGCAGGGGCGGCCAGTGTGTCTTCCAAAAAGGATGTGTCGTTGGCAGAATGATCGCGGGATGGGTGAGCGCGTAACAGATATCCGATTGATTCCCGTCGTCGATGCCTACAAACTCAAGGTATTCAGGCTGCTCTCTAGCGAACTCCGCCGCACGCCCCGCGGCGTCGAGTGCTCTGGCTTCCGTCCAGAATTGTCCGACGTCCTTGCCCTCGTCGATAGCTGAGGTAATCATGCGACGCACCTGTTCGATGCCGTCATGGCTTGAGAGCGCGGCCACCGTGAACGCCCTGAAACGTAGCTTAGGCTCGAGAGCAGTCCACTCGTCTTTCGTCACCGGAACCCTGCTTTTCATGAAGGCTATTGCTTTTTTAAAAAAGAGCGCTTCGGGCGCATCGACACGGTTCATCCCCGCATACGCGGGGAACATCTGGGCTGACGAAACCAGATTTATGCCCATGACGGTTCATCCCCGCATACGCGGGGAACATCAATTTGTACCTCCTTCTGTTTTCTAAATCTCCGGTTCATCCCCGCATACGCGGGGAACATGTTTCTTCATATTTCCTATGGTTATCAAATTCCGGTTCATCCCCGCATACGCGGGGAACATAGGTGTCTGCTCTCCATGGTCCACGTTACGGGCGGTTCATCCCCGCATACGCGGGGAACATGCATACCATCCACCAATTGAAAGACCGCGTATCGGCTCATCCCCGCATACGCGGGGAACATCCGAGCGGGAGCGGGATAGGCTAAAGGATGATCGGTTCATCCCCGCATACGCGGGGAACATTGTCCGAGCCCGCCATCTTCGCGAATGGTTTTCGGTTCATCCCCGCATACGCGGGGAACATTTTGGAAACGGAAGCGACGATTCTCCCGAGCCCGGTTCATCCCCGCATACGCGGGGAACATGTCGCTAATTGGTGGACTCGGTTCTGTCATTCCGGTTCATCCCCGCATACGCGGGGAACATGCCGCTACGTCACCCGCGCCAGTGCCGACGTTCGGTTCATCCCCGCATACGCGGGGAACATATGAGTCTTCCATGCTTGCCTATGCGTGGGATCGGTTCATCCCCGCATACGCGGGGAACATTCGATCATCTCATTGATATTAATGCAGCAGGACGGTTCATCCCCGCATACGCGGGGAACATCCGTATATGGTGTTGAGGATTTATACCTAAAACGGTTCATCCCCGCATACGCGGGGAACATGGCGGTAAACGCTTTCTCAAATTACTCGCCGACGGTTCATCCCCGCATACGCGGGGAACATGGCGCTTCGGTTTTTGCGGGCTCAGGCGCCTGAGGTTCATCCCCGCATACGCGGGGAACATTCCACCGGTCTCTGTTCCGGTTTTATCAAGCTCGGTTCATCCCCGCATACGCGGGGAACATTTCCAGTGCCAGCAGTTTTAGATTCCGGGACACGGTTCATCCCCGCATACGCGGGGAACATGCCTTACGTCTGTCTTGGAGGTTGAGCGTCGTCGGTTCATCCCCGCATACGCGGGGAACATCGTCGCGTATCGCGTAGAGGACGTAATCGAAACGGTTCATCCCCGCATACGCGGGGAACATGACCAGACAGCCGGATTGTCAAAGATCGCTATCGGTTCATCCCCGCATACGCGGGGAACATGAGTTCCAGCACTGCCGCCGTGAACTCAGATACGGTTCATCCCCGCATACGCGGGGAACATTCGTTTTTCTGCCGCTTCCCGAGCATCCTTCTCGGTTCATCCCCGCATACGCGGGGAACATCCGTATATGGTGTTGAGGATTTATACCTAAAACGGTTCATCCCCGCATACGCGGGGAACATGGCGGTAAACGCTTTCTCAAATTACTCGCCGACGGTTCATCCCCGCATACGCGGGGAACATGGCGCTTCGGTTTTTGCGGGCTCAGGCGCCTGAGGTTCATCCCCGCATACGCGGGGAACATTCCACCGGTCTCTGTTCCGGTTTTATCAAGCTCGGTTCATCCCCGCATACGCGGGGAACATTGGTCGCCGGGCGGCGGTTTGGGAAGACACATCGGTTCATCCCCGCATACGCGGGGAACATCTCGCTATAATCGCGTCGAAGTTCTGCCAGCTCGGTTCATCCCCGCATACGCGGGGAACATGACGGTGCCGATGGTACTGGTCCGAACGATACCGGTTCATCCCCGCATACGCGGGGAACATCTGATTGTGTATTTCGGTTCCATGGGTCACTCCGGTTCATCCCCGCATACGCGGGGAACATGTGACCATAACGTCGTGCGGCAGGACTGGCGGCGGTTCATCCCCGCATACGCGGGGAACATCACCTGAGGAGATTGAGGCGGCCAAACGCGACCGGTTCATCCCCGCATACGCGGGGAACATGGCGACGCCTCCGACAAGACCATCACCCTCACCGGTTCATCCCCGCATACGCGGGGAACATGTATCAGATTGACAAGAATAATGCTGAGATTTCGGTTCATCCCCGCATACGCGGGGAACATCTAATTCAATCCCCTCCCTCGCTATCCACTTTCGGTTCATCCCCGCATACGCGGGGAACATTCCTGTTAATTTGCGTTTGGGTCAGCGTGTGCCGGTTCATCCCCGCATACGCGGGGAACATGATCCCGTCCCCGCCCACAGTAGACTGGTTCTCGGTTCATCCCCGCATACGCGGGGAACATTCGGGAGCTTGAGCTTTTCCATAATCTACCGCCGGTTCATCCCCGCATACGCGGGGAACATGATTTGGTCGAAAACGCATGGACCGAAAAATACGGTTCATCCCCGCATACGCGGGGAACATCAATATGCGGCGCGCCGTATAATGATATTAGTCGGTTCATCCCCGCATACGCGGGGAACATCCTCCCGATTAAGCGCTCTAGTTTTGCGGCTACGGTTCATCCCCGCATACGCGGGGAACATATCGCCATGCGACGCATCGCGGAGTCGCCCACCGGTTCATCCCCGCATACGCGGGGAACATCTTGGGGTTGCCACATCTGAAGCAAAGGAACACGGTTCATCCCCGCATACGCGGGGAACATGCGTCTTCTTCCCTCGCTTCGTCAGGATAGTCCGGTTCATCCCCGCATACGCGGGGAACATTCGAACAGGAGCGGGACGAGTTAAAAGCCGACCGGTTCATCCCCGCATACGCGGGGAACATACCGTCATCAGCTCGACCGCCGCAAGGTGTGTCGGTTCATCCCCGCATACGCGGGGAACATGGGCTCCTCTGTCTTGGGCGCTTGTGATTGTGCGGTTCATCCCCGCATACGCGGGGAACATTAAAAAGTCACACCGGTGACCTGGACTGGATGCGGTTCATCCCCGCATACGCGGGGAACATTTATGACCAAGCAAAGCGCGGTACTAAATATTCGGTTCATCCCCGCATACGCGGGGAACATGATCGCCCCGCCGTATTTCCGTTTAGCGGAGGCGGTTCATCCCCGCATACGCGGGGAACATTAGCCACGAGCGCCACGTTTCCTCCGCGCTTCCGGTTCATCCCCGCATACGCGGGGAACATCCAAGCGTTTTGGCGCTTATAGAGCATAATTTCGGTTCATCCCCGCATACGCGGGGAACATTACGACAGGGCGAACCCCGAGGTATGGATCGCCGGTTCATCCCCGCATACGCGGGGAACATGGGTTGTTGATGGAGAAATCTGTATTCTTCCACGGTTCATCCCCGCATACGCGGGGAACATTGGTTTTTTCTTGCCTGTTTTAGCTGCTGTTTCGGTTCATCCCCGCATACGCGGGGAACATTACTCGGTAAACAATAAATTATCTCTTTATTACGGTTCATCCCCGCATACGCGGGGAACATTGCTGGCTTCGCGGAGGCAGTAAAAACCTCACCGGTTCATCCCCGCATACGCGGGGAACATTGGTTTTTTCTTGCCTGTTTTAGCTGCTGTTTCGGTTCATCCCCGCATACGCGGGGAACATGATCACCCGAATACAATAAAGACGCACCGATGCGGTTCATCCCCGCATACGCGGGGAACATTGGTTTTTTCTTGCCTGTTTTAGCTGCTGTTTCGGTTCATCCCCGCATACGCGGGGAACATGATCACCCGAATACAATAAAGACGCACCGATGCGGTTCATCCCCGCATACGCGGGGAACATTCATACAGCTTGCCATCGAGTAGACGCCCAGCCGGTTCATCCCCGCATACGCGGGGAACATCCAGTCACCGCCGAACTGCTGCATTATGTACTCCGGTTCATCCCCGCATACGCGGGGAACATTTCGAACTTAACGAATTTGCTATCCAGAAGATCGGTTCATCCCCGCATACGCGGGGAACATTTGAGGATGCCAGGAAACAAAAATTATCAGTACGGTTCATCCCCGCATACGCGGGGAACATGTTGCCACAGAAGAGTCCCTCGAGGATCTCGACGGTTCATCCCCGCATACGCGGGGAACATTTTACCGATACCACTACACTACTAATCAGCACCGGTTCATCCCCGCATACGCGGGGAACATCAGTACTCCACGAGCTCGAGAATAACATCATGCGGTTCATCCCCGCATACGCGGGGAACATTTCCACGACAGGTCCGGTTCGTACTCCGTCACCGGTTCATCCCCGCATACGCGGGGAACATTTCCACGACAGGTCCGGTTCGTACTCCGTCACCGGTTCATCCCCGCATACGCGGGGAACATTTCCACGACAGGTCCGGTTCGTACTCCGTCACCGGTTCATCCCCGCATACGCGGGGAACATGGAACGCGAGCTGCGCGATGAAAATCTAAAAAAGGTTCATCCCCGCATACGCGGGGAACATTTACGATAGGGTTAGGGAAGTGCAGAAGAACCCGGTTCATCCCCGCATACGCGGGGAACATGGGCTTGTTGATGGTCAGCCAACAGGTATGCACGGTTCATCCCCGCATACGCGGGGAACATGTCTTTGTCAACGACGAGTATCTAGCGTTCCCCGGTTCATCCCCGCATACGCGGGGAACATTTGCCACCCGACCAACTCATTGTACAAAAAATCGGTTCATCCCCGCATACGCGGGGAACATTACCACATTACATGGTAGGGTTTTTTATTGTCCGGTTCATCCCCGCATACGCGGGGAACATTCTTGTGTCAAGAGCCTGGAATAGTACGTTACCGGTTCATCCCCGCATACGCGGGGAACATGTACGCAAGTACGTATCGATACTAGTCTGTAGCGGTTCATCCCCGCATACGCGGGGAACATCATCATCCTCGATGGCCTCAATCAATTCTTTCCGGTTCATCCCCGCATACGCGGGGAACATCAGGTGGCTGAGGCTCAGGCGTTGCGTACAAGCGGTTCATCCCCGCATACGCGGGGAACATCGGAGTAACGCGGGCGGGGGCTTGTCCCCCGCCGGTTCATCCCCGCATACGCGGGGAACATTCGGCATCAATCCTGCGTCCCCGTAGGCTGGTCGGTTCATCCCCGCATACGCGGGGAACATGTCTGAAGAACCTCAGACACAATCACAGGAGACGGTTCATCCCCGCATACGCGGGGAACATCACAGACGTATACCACCACGCGATACGCCATACGGTTCATCCCCGCATACGCGGGGAACATGTATGCGTCCTCTATTTTATAAGCTATACAATCGGTTCATCCCCGCATACGCGGGGAACATTGCGGCCAGAGTAGTACAGGGTGACCCGGGGGCGGTTCATCCCCGCATACGCGGGGAACATGCGCAAACACGTTATTTGGCATACGGTACCACCGGTTCATCCCCGCATACGCGGGGAACATCGTCCTTTCCCCGCCCGAGGCGGGGGGTTGTCCGGTTCATCCCCGCATACGCGGGGAACATAGGCGCAACTGATGTCTCGAATTTGTTTAGTTCGGTTCATCCCCGCATACGCGGGGAACATCAGGAGTTATGCTTTCCGATGAAGAGGAAAATCGGTTCATCCCCGCATACGCGGGGAACATGTAAACTATCCTCTTACGAACCTGACCCATCCCGGTTCATCCCCGCATACGCGGGGAACATGCTATGATTTTTATTCTCCTGAGTTTGCTAATCGGTTCATCCCCGCATACGCGGGGAACATGATATGGCCAGGACTACCGCGCCCCTCCGGGGCGGTTCATCCCCGCATACGCGGGGAACATTGCTTCAAGGATTCCTGCGAGGCGGTCGATTTCGGTTCATCCCCGCATACGCGGGGAACATTCCATCGCCTTTTCGATACGGAGATGAATATACGGTTCATCCCCGCATACGCGGGGAACATCCAGGCGCGCGGCTAAAATTAAACAGGCCGAACGGTTCATCCCCGCATACGCGGGGAACATGGAACTCGCCCTGCAAATGAAACTACAAGACCTGGTTCATCCCCGCATACGCGGGGAACATTACCCTGTTGCGCCATACCTGATTAGCAGTTTCGGTTCATCCCCGCATACGCGGGGAACATTGCAATATCTAAGCCCACCGATTTTGCAATCCCGGTTCATCCCCGCATACGCGGGGAACATGCTATGATTTTTATTCTCCTGAGTTTGCTAATCGGTTCATCCCCGCATACGCGGGGAACATGATATGGCCAGGACTACCGCGCCCCTCCGGGGCGGTTCATCCCCGCATACGCGGGGAACATTGCTTCAAGGATTCCTGCGAGGCGGTCGATTTCGGTTCATCCCCGCATACGCGGGGAACATTCCATCGCCTTTTCGATACGGAGATGAATATACGGTTCATCCCCGCATACGCGGGGAACATCCAGGCGCGCGGCTAAAATTAAACAGGCCGAACGGTTCATCCCCGCATACGCGGGGAACATGGAACTCGCCCTGCAAATGAAACTACAAGACCTGGTTCATCCCCGCATACGCGGGGAACATTACCCTGTTGCGCCATACCTGATTAGCAGTTTCGGTTCATCCCCGCATACGCGGGGAACATTGCAATATCTAAGCCCACCGATTTTGCAATCCCGGTTCATCCCCGCATACGCGGGGAACATCCCAAGACAACGCGGCAGGCTGCCCATAATTTCGGTTCATCCCCGCATACGCGGGGAACATAGCTCCCGCCCCAACCTGAGCCGGCAACCCAACTGGTTCATCCCCGCATACGCGGGGAACATGGCTTTCTGCGCCCTTAACCGCCGCTCTAAACCGGTTCATCCCCGCATACGCGGGGAACATCCTTCTTATCATATCTATTCAAGACAATGAAATAGAAGAATCAATAAAATCTACCGAATTTTTCTCCTGATTCCTACCCTTCCCTAATGATGTAAAAGAACTTGATATCGTTTTTATCTCCGTTTGGTTTGTTGCTTCAGCAGGAAGAAATGAAATGAGTTTTAAGCCATCAAATAAAACAGACCTTCGCCTATTTTTCCCAATAGTTTCAAAGTCAAATCCACTTTCATTATTGACTGACCAAGCAACGACGACATTCCCATCTTCTACATTAGTTGTGATTGTCTTAACTAGCATCTCTCTTACTCGTGTAGAGTATTTACCAATAAAAACTCCTGCCCTGACTTCTAATAGCCATCGGCTCAGATAACCACGAAGGCGATCTGGAATAGCCTCAGTTACGATGACCAGCATCACCTATGCCTTCTTTATTTGGAATTGCTATTGACACTGCTACGGGGCTAGCCGCTGGAGGGGAGACCTCTCCAGCGGCCAAGATCTCTTCAATAGTAGGGATAAGTGTTTTCAGCAATTTTGATTCTTTGAAACTATCTCGACATTTTAACCGTACATCTCGAACTGGATTGGGACTATTACTCCCAATTATCTGAAAAGCCAATGGTACTACTGTCTCAAATTTTACTAGGTCAGCAATATCATACACAAATGAGAGAGGTTTACCTGTATGAATAAATCCTATCGCTGGTGCATAGCCGGCAGCAAGTATCGCGGCTTCGCAAATACCATAAAGTGCATGGTTGGCTGCGTTCAATGTCTGATTAATTGGATCAGCGTTACTCCAATTATTCGGATCATATTTTCTTTTCTTCCAGGGGACCCTATATTTTTGGGCGAGCAATTCATACATGGTTCGCACTCGAACACCTTCTATGCCCCGTAGTTGCTCAATGCTACGTCTTGCTGGTGGGGTATCCTTAAAACGATACTGGTACATTGCTCTTACCACTTTTATTCTTAAGCTATCATCAAGTGCCAATTTTGCCTGATATAGAAGCTTGTCAGACCTGGCGCCTCCTGGCTGACCAGCAGCATAGAGTCGCACTCCTCCTTCGCCCACCCAGACGAGCAGGGTTCCTACATCAGCTGCAAGATTGACTGCCGCATGAGTTATGGTTGTTCCTGGTTCCAGAAAAAGACAGACGATGCCTCCTATAGGGATTTGTATTCTGACACCCTTCTCATCAACTAATACAAATGCACCATCTTGGACATCAAGAAGTCCATATTTTAAAAAAATCATCGAATTCCGTTCTTTAATGGAGATAGGAGAAGAAGGGATACGCATATGTCTCACTTATCGTTTTGCTTCATGGTTTCTAATTCTCCGCAGTGAGAATTTTCGATTTCCAGACGCAAAGGAAACCGGCTTATCCGGAATTGAATCTTTGCCATTTAAAAAGGAATCAACATCTTCCTGATAATTAAAAGTTTCAAGAGTGGTTTCTCCTATTAGTGTGTTTAGAGCTTCTTTTTGCGACCCCTTCACAACACCTGTTTGCCCCTTAGTACCTGCAAGGACAGGCGCCGATGGTATGCAAGCCTTCCTCCCAAGCCATATTCCCCATACAGGATCAGCAAGACGCTCTGCGATTCCTTGAAGGAGCACCTTGTCACCAGACAGGATGACTCCAAATAGAGCATCATTTAAATACTGCCTGTAGGTAAGCACACAATCTTGGTTTAACTCTCCGTTTGCTTTCCTTGTATTTTGTACCGTGTGGTAGTCCTGCAAGCGCCGCACTTCCAATTCCCGGCGTCTCACATTTTTCCCATAGATATATTCTTGAAAACGGGGAATTACGATTACAAGCATGTTGAGTTCAGAAAACTTGGCAAGGAATTCTTTTTCCTCCAGACTGCCCCTCAAATAACCTTTAGCAGCACAACACATTCCTGCAATTGCACTTTTTGTCGGCATCAAACCTGTATTTCTCTTGTTGTACTGGCTATCAAAACCCCAAGATTGTAATGGTCCATCGAGGCGGAGAGACAGGTATCCTTTTTCAGACGACATAATTTACAACCTCATCGAGAAATTGTTTTAAACTAATATCAGGAATGGCTTTTGCATAGACATCTTCTATGCCCCAGACTTCTTTTTGCTGTGTATATTCATCATTGAGTTGTTTGATAGACTGTACAAGATATCCTTCTTTGGACCATACAGGCTTTTCAAAAGCATTTACTAGTTGTATTGGATGGCCTTTTTCACGTACGATTCCAAGCACATATGCAGGCAAGGTATTCCCGTTCATTGAATTTCTTCGGGCGCCTGGCACTGCTTTTATTGTGGCCTCAATGAATGTTCGGACAACTGTTCTTCGCTCATCAAGACTCAGAGGGCTCAAATGTTTATCATCAGCCAGCATATCGAGATTTAATGCGGCAAAACGATAATAGGTCGCTGAATTAAACTCCAGAGTGCTGGTCATTCCTGCACCGGCATCTTCTTCTGGCTGCAAATCATCCACAGCAGCAAAAAAATCAATTTCATTGTCAACTTTATGGGTAGACAATGCATGAGAGAACATAGAAGCCCCTTCAATGTTGAGAGAGGGGGCACTTGCGACCATTCTTCCAAATAAAGAAATATCTGCTGCGTCTTTCAAAGATTTGGCATCAATCGCTTTAATTGCTTTTTTTGTATCTTTGTTCTCTGCATACACTCTTGCGAGTGTTTCTATTTCTAATGGTGATAGAAAATACAATGTTGTGGATTTAATTCCTTCTTTTGAGTTTTTATCAATTTTTACTAAAGCATCGATAATTGATTTTGCTCCAGTATCAGCCTCTTCTTCAGACAACCCGCAAACTTTCATTGCGTTACAGAGCGGTTCATACATCAACCGTGTTCGCTCGCCTTTAAAATATCCAGGGGTTAGTTCTTTGGCATATTCTCTTATTGCACGTTTCCAGGACTGGCTTGATACTCGTGCACGCTGGGTACCACCAAAAACGGCTGTCTTGGGAGAGTTTAAATCATCGCGGTTAAGACATACTACCGGTACAGATTGAATAATGTGCAAATCTAAATGCTTCATCGCTATCTCCTTAAAGAAAAGTTTTACTGATGGCTCATAGGAGCCAACAACAGAAGGCCATATCCAAAACCTTTTGCTCCACCAATGCCAGAATAATATGTTTTCTGGAATACATCTCGATCGATGACTTCTAGAATTCCACGGAATTGTACAGTGCCATGGTATGCCTTATTCCCTTTTTTTGAAAAAAAAGATTCAACCAAAGGACCTATCTCTAACGAAGCTGAATCAACAATTCTAAATCCTCCCATGCGGGCTTTTCTTTCAATCCACGACATCAATTCATCTTTTTGAACCAAGGGAATACGTTTACCCCGTTTGATTTTACCTTTAGAATTGAGAATCGGCTCGCCATTTAAGTTTCTTTGTACTACAGCTCGCGTAGGATTCGCACACAAATCAAATGCATAAAATCGATGGAAAAAAAATGATGAAGAAATTTCTTTAATGGCAAATTGTTCCTTTGGACACCATATAGGGCACAATGGTTTTTCAAAGCTCAATAGCCATACTGTAAAACCGCGAGGATGCTCATCAATACGGGTAAGAAAATCACGTTTCTTATTCGGGCTATTTGGAAAACATTCCCATAACGCTTGATGCCAAGCATAGCTATCTATAAATTTATTTTTGTACGCCAAAAGAGAATTAATATTCATCCGAACAAGCCAACTCATAGTAAGACCTCAGTTAGGAGAAATTTTTGTATCAGGTGTCCAGAACGCTTGTGCCCATGCAGTTTTTGTGCGGTCATTCCAATATGAAATATCTTTCTGTAGTTGTTCATAATTTATGGGAATGTTTTGGCTTTTAGCCATAAAAATTATACGGGTAATACGATTCGTAAGTTCCCCGCCCTTCTCAGAGGCCAACAGTTGTTGAAAACGCCGTTCCATTGGTGACAGTCTATCATCTCTGCTTTGTGTTTCTCCTCGTTTTATCCCAATAAGTCTACAAACTGTCCCTAAATTCCCTTCTTTAGTTTCCTCAGGATAAGTCGCATACCATGCAGCAATAAAGCTCGAATTATCATCCCCTATAGCCACATTTAATCGATTTAGTGCCGGCCAAGCCCTCTGTCGTTTGTTTTCCACTAAATAACAACGTAGATTCGAAAAAAAACCACGACTGTCCCTTTGTCGGTACCAGCGTAATTGCTCAAACAATCCACCCATATATCCTCCTTCGAGGGTTCTATATGACCCTTTTTCTTAATATTTATGAGGTCAACCAATGCCATCCCTTTAAAAAGGCCATCATTTGACGAGGGGTATCTTTATTACAAACCAATTGATATGCTTCACAAGCTGATTTAAAAAGCATTTTATGCCATGTTTCTTTTTTCTGAACTGCATTATCTGTGTCGATTGCATTGATATAAGCCATAAGAAGTAAAAGATTATTTTCTACAGAGGTCCAATAATAAGATAATGCCGATGATCCGATACTTGTATTACCTACAGGATCTAGCAAACTTTTATAAAAATAAAGGGGCTGTACTAGATAAGCACTGATGTTATACTTGAATAGTGATCATAAGTCATTGCAGATTAAAGAAAAGTACACAAACAAGACTCTTGGAATTCTTTATCCTAGAAGTAACAGCCAGATCTGC